>Ga0209755_10001516_pt1 | contig 35686 bp, 30 predicted proteins | sample TergutCo191P1_FD_187301 | JGI IMG/M metagenome (GOLD analysis project Ga0209755, IMG submission 187301) | Cornitermes sp. P1 segment gut microbial communities from Petit-Saut dam, French Guiana - Co191P1 (SPAdes) (version 2) | ecosystem: Host-associated > Arthropoda: Insects > Digestive system... | reverse complement strand
TTTTTAATTTATCAATGTCCTTTACCGCGCCTTTTTCTTTTACATACTCCGCGAGATTTCCTCCGAGCGCGTATTCCATAACCTCAAAATTTTGCTGAGAATGTTCGCCGAAATCATACAACGAAATCAGTTTATCTTTAGGATTATCTTTTATTTTTGTTAATACAGGCTCAGGGAGAGCGTAACCTAATTTATAATGTTTAAGAACATATTCTTTTCCTTCTTTGCTTATTTTATATATTACAGCTTCTCCCGAATTCATGCTGATTCTATCTTCAATAAAATAATTTACTCCGTTTAATTCAACTACTTGTCCCGGAGAAAAAACTTCACCGGTCTTTTTTCCGTCTTCCGCAGTATCCTGCGCAGCCATTTGCAATTGAACAGCGGCGCGGGCAGCGGAAGATAAATCGTTTGCTTTCTGAACGGAAGTATCATTCAATTTCGCGAATGGATTCATATTGACTTTTACGGTTCCCTGATTGTCATCTAATCTTTGCGTTCCTTGATTGTCGTCTAATCTTTGAGTTCCCTGATCATTATCAAGTCTCTGGGTTCCTTGATCATTATTATCTTTTAAAATTTCTGTGCTCATTTTTCTTCCTCCGCAGGCGTTAGTACAAGATCCGGACGTTTCCATTCCTTGTCGGTTTGCAAAATTACCATATTGATATTATTTGGATTAAGGAAATACGCATACGCTTTATCGATATGCGCCTTATCTGTTTTAGGAGCGTAAAAATAATTTTCACCTCTCATAATTTCTTTGACTTTAAAATAATCGTTATATTTTTCTATGTATTCCTTTTCATCCGCCGGTTTTACTTCCATTAGCTTGAAATTATTTCTTACAAATCTTTCATATTGAGTTTTAATTGCCGCAATACGCGGTTCCATATCGAAAACGCGAACTGTTTCTTCCCAATCTCGCGGAAAAAGAACAAACGCATGAAGAAGTTTTTCTCCGGCGTAAAAAGAAGCGGGTATCCAAACATGCTCTCCTCTTCGTATTGCGCTGCGCAGCTCTACGACAACTCCCGCCGGAAGTTTTCCTAAAGGTTCCGCGTCTTCAACTCTTGCGCGCGGAAGAATTGACGTATAATACGGTCTTTCCGTTCTGTGAATTGTCCAAAACCTGTCCTCCAGCCTGCCGCGAATAATACTTTCAAGATAGGCGTCTTTTGAATAAGAAAAAAGCATTGTCGTATCAACTGCCGCCAGTGTTGTATTAGTTACTTTATCGCGAATACCGGGAGCCGCGTATTTTAAAATTGTCATTACTACTGCCGCAACAATGCCTAGTATAATAAGTTTTTTAATTATCCCGCCGATTTGAGTATACCATCTCCAGCATTTTGGGCAGTAATTGATCTTTAAAAATCCTGAATTAAACGTATGCCCGCAGGTTCTGCACTTCAGCCATTCCATTCTTTTTTTCTCCTTAAATTATTTTATATTTATATTAATAGTTACAATCGAAATATTATCTTTGCCGCCTTTCTTTTTTGACATATCGTTAAGTTTTTCAGCGGCATTCGGCTTTTCTACTATTGAATATATTTCATCAAACTCAAGCATATCGTGCATTCCGTCCGATGAAAGCATATAAATATCATTTTTAAAAAACGGATATTCAATTTCCGCGAATTCAATATACGCCGAAGAGCCGCCGCCGATCGCGTTTGTTATAATGTTGGAAGGCGCGTCTATTTGTCCGCCCGATTCGCGAAGCGAATGATCGATAGTTAAGCGCTCCAGCTCTCCTCTTCTCATTCTGTAAATCCGCGAATCACCAGCGTGAAAACGAAACAATTTATCTCTGTAAAAAAACAAACCGACAAGAGTGCTTCCCATGTCTTTGGAAAGACTTGCGTGAGTTTCTTCGGTAAATGTTTCCAGAACGCCATGCAGCTCATCATTTGATAAATCGCCCGGAATATTTGAAAGAAAAGAACGAAGCGCTTCAAGCACTTTCTTGCTTGCAACTTCTCCTTTATTAAGTCCGCCGACTCCGTCAGCAACCGCAATGACCAGTTTTTCAGTATTCTTATAAACGACGTTCTTTTTTCCGTCGCGGAACATCAAATCGTTTAAGAGAATCATATCTTCGTTGTTGGGCTTCTTGCATCCCACGTCGCAAACGGCGCTGACGGAAAGCGTAATTATCATATTCTTTGCGTTCCTTCTTCTGCAACATCAAAAGAAACCGTAAATTCAATATCAGCTAATTTTATTTTTCCGTTATTCTGAAGAACAACTGGAACGTTAGGCGCAAGTTTCGCGCCGTTGTAAAAAGTTCCGTTTGTAGAACCTAAATCCATTAAATTCCATGCGCCGTTCGTTAATATAATCTGGCAATGAGAGCCTGAAATATGCGATAAACGCCCCAATACAGACGCGAAATTTCCTTTTGTCCTGCCCAAAACATCGCCTGCTTTTGCTTCAATGTTAATGCCGCTGCCCGGCGAAGACAATTTAACTATATTTCCTGCAGCAGCGGCAGGCGCGGCGGGAGCAGAAGGCGGCGCTGACGAAGGCGCGGATGAAGGCGGAAGCATGGTAGTTGAAGCAGAAGACGTTTGAGGCAGCGCCCCTCCTGAGGGAAGGATCATTTCTTTTCCGTCAAAAGTACAGCGTTTTCCGGTTCCGGGTCTTTTGCAAACAGAGCAGATCAAAATCTGCACTCCGCATTGATCGCAGTAAAGAGAATCGGCGTCAATGTCCTGACCGCAGGTTTTTACAGGGCATTTAATAGCACTCATAATAACTCCATTAATTAATCGTCATATCGAGATCTTCGATCTGCATAATTAAAATCGCTTTTTTCATGTCTTCTTCCGACATTCCCTGCTCCTGCAGAGCGATTACTCTGTTTGATAAATTTTCTTTCGTCTTATCAAACAACTGTCTGACTGTGCGCGCGTTCGCGAACGAAGACGTTCTTGCCGCGAACATATCGGAAAGCCGTCTTTTAAGCGCGTCGTCGAATCCGGAAGCAAATTCATAATTTCTCTTTTTGCACATATTGATAAAAATTTTGTACATTTCATCCGGCTCGTAATCATCAAATGTAAGATAATCCGAAAATCTTGATTTAAAACCGGAGTTAGACGCAAGAAATTCGTTCATCTCTCTTGTATAACCCGCGGCTATTACGACAAACTTGCCCCTGTCGTCTTCCATTCGTTTTAAAAGAGCGTCGACCGCTTCCTGCCCGAAACTATCGCTCTGATTCTGTTTTAATGAATACGCTTCATCAACAAAAAGAATTCCTCCCATCGCGAGATCGCACTGCTTATTTACAAGAGGAGCCGTATGACCTACATAAGACGCAATCATTTTACTTCTGTCAGTTTCGATAATTTTATCGGTGGGTAATAACCCGACCGCTTTGAAAACCTCGCCCATAATGCGCGCGACTGTTGTTTTTCCAGTGCCGGGGTTTCCGTAAAAAACAAAATGTTTGGAAAGAAGTTCTGTCTCTCCCATGAGCTTTTGCGCTTTCAATGTATTCGCTATTTTTACAATCGTGTCTTTTACGGATTTAAGCCCGACAAGCTCGTTCAAATCTTTCAACGCTTCGTCAATCGTCACAATTTTTTCCGAAGGATCGATATCGACAGGACGCATGATCATAATTTCGCGTTTTAATTCATCTTCCTGAGTTCCCTGGGCTTTCATCTCCATTATTCTGCCGGACACGTTTTCAACTATCTTATCGAATAACTGTCTTACAGTGCGGGCGTTGGCGAAAGACGCCGTTCTTGAAATATAAATTGTTTTTAATTTATTTCTTACAGCCTGTTCAAATCCTTCGGCAAATTCGAATTTTTTCTTTTTACACATATTTAAAAAGATCAAATACATTTCATCGGGCGTATAATCGTCAAAATTTATATAATCCGAAAATCTCGATTTAAATCCGGTGTTAGACGAAAGAAAATCGTCCATTTCTTTCGAGTAACCCGCAGCGATAACAACAAATTTTCCTCTGTCGTCTTCCATTCGCTTAAGAAGAGTATCAACGGCTTCCTGTCCGAAAGAATCGCCCTGCCCTTGTTTTAAAGCGTAGGCTTCATCAACAAAAAGAATTCCGCCCATCGCGTTATCGCACTGCGTATTCACAAGTTTCGCCGTATGCCCGACATAGGAAGCGACTAATTTGCTTCTGTCAGCTTCAACCAAATTGCTTGTGGGCAGCAGACCGACGGCTTTAAATACGTCAGCCATGATGCGCGCGACTGTTGTTTTTCCGGTGCCCGGATTTCCCGTAAACACAAAGTGTTTTGAAAGCACTTCATTCTCGCCTCTGAGTTTTTGCGCCTGCAATGTGTTAGCGATTTTTCTTACAGCGTTTTTCACCGCATCAAGCCCTGTCAGTTCGTTTAGCTCTTTCAGCGCTTCATCAATTGTTACCATTTTTTCCGATGTCGTAGACGGAATATCTTCCGGCATAAACGTCATGCTGTCGTTCGCTGACAATGCCGACACATCGGAAGATGAAAAGCGATCTGCTTGATTCTTTTTCGCTTCGTCAAGAAGGTTTCTCGCTTCGCGTCCGTTCGCGAAATCTTTTGTTTTCCGCGCGCATCGATCTTTGAAAAACGCAGTTATCTTTTCTCTTGTTTCCGTAGGAATTATAAATTTTTGTTTTAACGCGAGACTTTCAAATATTTTTGTAAGCTCTTCGGGGTTATAATCTTCAAGATTGAAATATTTTGTAAAGCGGCTTTTTAATCCTTCGTTTGCCGTAAGAAATTTTTCCATCGGATTTCTATATCCGGCGACGACAACCATAAATTTACCGCGGTCATCCTCCATGCGTTTTAATAATGTATCGATACATTCCTGACCGAATTGATCGTTATCATCCTGTTTTAAGGTATAAACTTCATCGATAAAAAGTATGCCGCCCATCGCTGTATCGCAGATATTGTTTGTAAGCGGCGCTGTCTGCCCAATGTAACCCGCTACAAGTTTACTCCTGTCAACTTCGACAACATGACCTGATTCCAAAAGCCCCAGCCCTTCGAAAATTTTTCCAAGCAATCTTGCTACTGTGGTTTTTCCCGTTCCCGGATTTCCCGTAATTACAAAATGCTGAGCAGGTTTATCAACTTTATTTCCTTTCTTTTCCAATTCGGCGATTTGATTAAGCTGAGCGTAAAGACTTTTAATTTCTTTTTTCAAATCATCCATACCTATTATGGATTCAAGCTCAGACATAATCTCCTGAATGTTTTTCTTTTCTTCAAATTGACCTTTAATATCATCCTGAATTATTATTTGATCATCGGAACGTCTTTGATAATACGAACCGATGATTGAATGTACTTCATTTTGGGCAAGATAACCATTAACAGCGTTAACATCACAGTTTGGTTTTTTAAGTTCTTTATACAGGAAACGAAATCTTTTCATTAAATGTTCTTTCGCGCCTGAATCGAGCGTTAATCCTGTTTTTTTAAGTTCCTGTTCCGTAATCGCGCAGAATTGCGCCGGAGTATAATTCGGAATAATAAATATTTTTTGAAAACGTCCTGTGATATTTTTATTTTCGGGAGATTTTACAAATTCTCTTAAACCGAACGGAAGACCAGCTAATAAAATTACAGGATCATCTTTGTTCGCGTCCATTCGTAAAATCAATTTTGAAAATACAGGCAGCGCTTTACCGTCAACATCAACTAATTTATGCGCGTTATCAACAAAAATCATTCCGCTTTTCGCGTTGGAAAAAAGATTATTCAAAGCGTCATCATCCATTGATTCAAGCGCGCCTGCGTCAACCGTAGTTTTGTTTTTTGTAATCGCTCCGTATTTAAGAAGCAAGCCTTCTATTAAATTAGGAATTAAATGAGTTTTCCCCGTACCGGATGCGCCGATAATAATTGTGTTATAAGGATAACGAACAGCCGATTGAGATTTTTTCATTCCTTCCAGAATATTCTGCAATATCGATAATTCTGTTTTTATCTCATCAAGTCCGACAAGATCCTCAATCCCTCCGACAGGCGGAATCACCGCTTGAGACGCGGCTTGCGTTACAATTTTTGTTCCGCATTTTTTACAAAATTTCGCTATACTTCTGTTATCTGCATTACACTGCGCACACTGCATGATTTCTCCTTTAATATTTCTTTACGATGTCACCCAATGACCGCCGCGAATAGGTTCTGCGCAATCGTTAGGTCCGTTGTCATGAAGAGTCCCGTAAGCGTTACATCTCCATTTGCGCGGTCCTATCATTCTAACCGCGTTATGAAAGCGGCGGGCTTCCTGCTGACTTTGAAAAGTTTTATTTTGTAATATTCTCTGCGCTTCTTCCGCGTCGGCAAGAGCTTTTGCTTTTTGTCTTTCCAAATCGGCTTTCCGCGCTTGCGCAGCTTGAATCGCGTTTTGTCTTTTTTCTTCTTCCTGCCTTTTTGTCCGCTCTTCAATTTTTCTTGCTTCATCGGCTTTGCGGGCAGCCGCGGCGTCCATATTCGTGCCTGTTTTTAAAAGAGCCGCCATTTTACTGTCAGAAAACTTTCCCATTTTTGACTGCGAAGGCGGCGCGGTTTCGATGTCAACGTCCCCTCCTCCGCTTTGAATGAGCGCTTCAATTTCTGCAAGTTCAGCTTCGATAGCTATTGTTTCCTGAATTGAATCGACGAGCTTTTTCGCGTCGGGATCTTTTTTCGCAAGTTCGAGAGCGGCAACAGCTCCTTCTGTCAGCGGCTTTCCGCATTTTGAGCAAAAATCAAAGATGCTGAGAATCCCGCAAGCATGACACATAATCCCTTCTTTGGGATTACCGCACTCGGCGCAAAAATCCGCATCCGGCGGAAGCTGCGCATAACAAAACATGCACTGACCTTCCAGAAGCCATGTTTTGCAGGCTTCGCAAATATCGGCTTCCGGTGAAACGGCGGCTCCGCAATTCGGACAAAAAGAAGGACCGTTTAAATTAAATCCGCATTCAGGGCAAAAAAGAGCGTCATCCGGCACTTCGGCATTGCAGTTCGGACACAACAACGCGGTTTGTTCGAGCGCTTTTTCTTTTGTTTTTACTTGACCCGGCGCGGAAGTCTTTTTCGTTTCTTGTTTTTTTGCCTGCTGATAATCTGACATTTTTCTTCTCTATGACGTTATTATCACAAAATATTGTTTTTATTGCAATATATATCATACTACGTAATTTATTAGTATTATAAAGAAAATATATATATTATTAATCAAAATAGAGGCATATTCCGTATACTTTTTGCGCTCCGGCTTCTTTTAACACAGACGCGCAAACATCAATAGTTGAGCCTGTTGTTATAACATCATCAAGAAGAATAATCGGCGCGGTTGTTTCTTCCATTGACAAACCGGTATTCAAATAGATGCGTCCTTTTAGATTTTCCATACGTTCCGCGCGGCTAAGGTTTTTTTGCGCCTTAGATTTTCCGCGTTTCAGCATACGGCGAAAATTACAGCGAAATTCTTCTTGCGATGAAAAACAATTTGAAATCTTTTGAAACCGTTTAAAAAGATAATCAACCTGATCCCATCCATTTTCTTTGATCTTTCCCTGCCTCGGAGGAACGGGAACAATTACAGCGTCTTTCAAATCCGGTAATTCAGGAAAAATAGTATCAGAAAAAAGGTCGATAATTTTTTCCGCGAAAAAATCAGCAATAGCCGTATTTTTGCGGAACTTGTAAGAAGTTAAAAGTTTTCGGTATTTTCCGATATAAGGAAAAAGCACCCAAAGCCGCTCGAAAGAACGCTGCCCTCCGTTTCGGCACGGAAGACAAATCTCAAATTCAGAGATCAGGGGCTTCCCGCACAAATTACATTTACTGCCGCCATCTACGGCAATTGAGGAGCGGCACTTCCGGCAAAGGCTGACATGAATCTCTTCTGGGGTTGTTAGACTGCCGCCGCAAAGAGCGCACGCGCCGGGGAAGAAAAAATCCCTAGCGCAGAGAAATAATTTATAAAAAATATTCATGTATATATATGGCGCAGCCGTGCGCGGCGCTTGACCGAAAATGAAAAAAAATGAAAATATTTAATTCATTTCAAAGTCTTGACGATAAACCTCGCCTCTTGCTGAGTTGTCTTTAAGTATTAAAATATTTCTTCCCGGGACACCGGCTTCTTTCCTGAAAGTGAGCGTATAATTTTTACCGGCTTCCAGAGGCGGACAATTAAATACAACTATGGTATCTACATTCCTTGTCGCTGTAATTGCAGCTGACGCTGCCGCCGTAACCACGGCAAAAAGACCGCTGCCGAAATATCCGTATGAACTCTTGTAATAATAAGCGCGAACACTGATATTTAACGGCACACCGCTCGGAAATGCTAAAGGATCCCAACGGGTATTCTTTTCCGCAACAGGCAGCTCTATACCGTTGTATTCGAGAAATGTAACGCTTGGACTTCCGCTTTTAAAACTAATCGTAGCAGAATTAATTTCATCGTTTGTCATCATATACGTTATCGGAGTCGAAGAGCATCCGATAAAAATAAACAGCCCGAGAAAAATGAAAAGAAACATTCCCTTATTAATAAAATTTTTCATACGATCCTCCGTAATACTTAATATTATTTATATAGAGATAATAATTTGTCAAGTAAAAATCGGAAAAAAGTTTATTTCTTAATTCCTAACATTAAACTGTATGCTTCAAGCGCGTCATCGCCGAAATTACCGGATAAAACTTTCTTTGTTAGTATCTTTCCTAACTGTACGCCTTCCTGATCGAAACTATTTAAGTTCCAAATGAAACCTTGAAACATTACTTTATTTTCATAATGAGCAAGAATACTTCCAAGTACTTCGGGAGTTAAACGTTTTGTGAAAATTAAACTTGAAGGTCTGCCGCCTGAAAAATATTTATTGCGATCGTCGCTGTCCTGCCCTTTCGCGAAGGCGACAATTTGCGCCGCGAGATTCGCCGCTAGTTTTGTCTGGCTTACAGAGTTATCGACATTAACATCGTCGCCTCTTTGACTTTCCAGAAAACCGATAAATTGAAGAGGAACAACATCCGTCCCCTGATGAAGAAGCTGATAGAACGAATGCTGACCGTTTGTCCCCGGCTCTCCGAGAAGAACAGGTCCTGTGCTGTAATTGATATTTTCTCCGTTTCGATTAACGCTCTTTCCGTTTGACTCCATATCGAGCTGCTGAAGATGAGCGGGAAAACGCGACATTGCCTGACTGTAAGGAAGAACCACAGTCGAAGGGTACTGTAAAAGGTTGCGTTCCCAAACGCCGATTAAAGCGTCGAGTAACGCGGCATTTTTTATAATATCCGGATTAAGAGCGAGAGCATCGGCTTCCGCAGCGCCTTTTAAAAATTCTTTAAATGTTTCCGCTCCGAAAGCAAGAGAAAGAACGCATCCCCCTACCGCAGATGTTGACGAATAACGCCCTCCGATATAATCGTCAATGTAAAATGAATCCAAATACGCGCTGTTACGCGCAAGAGGGCTTGTCTCGCTTGTAACCGCGATCATGTGCTTGCTTGGATCAAGACCCGCTTTTTTAAGTTTATCTTTTACGAAAAGCTCGTTAGCAAGCGTTTCCTGAGTTGTGCCGCTCTTTGAAACAAGAATGAACAAACTTTCGTCTAACGCAGAAGATGATATCACCTTGGAAGCGTCATCGGGATCAACATTGGAAATAAATTTAGCGTTAAGTTTTTTCTTTCCTGCCGTCTCAGCCCAATTTTCGAGAGCCAAATACATGGCGCGCGGTCCTAAATCAGAGCCGCCGATACCGATTTGAATTACAGTTGTAAACTGTTTCCCTGTTGAACCTTTAAATTTTCCTTTGTGAACATCAGAAGCAAAAGCGCAAAACCTTTCCAGCTCTTTGCGGTAAAAATCGCCGATATTTTTTCCGTTTTCGATAACCGGATTACCCTGCTCCCCGCGCGTGAGGTGATGCAAAACTTTCCTTTTCTCTCCGGTATTCATCATTTCACCGTCAAGGATCATTTTATATTTAGCAATTAGTTCCTGCTCGTTCGCAAGTTCCTGCAATAATACTACACATTCTTCCGTAACCGCTTTCGCAGCCCACGAGTAACTTAGCCCTGCCGCCATCGGAACAATACACTCTTTCACCCTTTTCGCGTCAATCATTCTCTTGAAATTAAATTTAGTATTTTTCGCGCATTCGGTAAGTTTATTAAAAACCTTTGTTCTATCAAAATTATTAAATTGCATATTTCTCTCCTTTACGAGTATGATAATACGGTTTTGGCGCTTTATCAAGAAAAAAATGTTATGAATTTTCTTTCGATTTCATCCACAATTGAATCGGGAGTTGAAGCGCCCGCGCTTATGCCTACTGTTTTATACCCGAAAAATTCTTTTGGGATATCGTCCGCGTTTTCGATCAGCGCGCATGGTTTACCGCTTTCTTTCGCGATTGCAAAAAGGCGGCGCGTGTTTGCCGACTCTTTTCCGCCCGCGACAATAACAGCGTCAACCTGAGTAAGTATTTCACGCAAAGCCTCCTGTCTCTCTTCTGTCGCCGAGCAGATAGTATTAACAATTTTTAATTCCGGAAAATAATTTTTAATTTCGTCCGCGATTTTTCTGTACTCATCCTGCGAAATTGTAGTTTGCCCTATGAGCGCAGGTTTAACCGAAGCGTTTTCTTCATAAAGAACAGCAGCCGCGTTTTTCGCTTCGTTCGAATCGCTTACAATCATGCAATTTGATGATGAATAATTATTTCCGTCTGTTTGCGCGTAACCGACAAGACCTTCGATCTCCGCATGATGCGATTCTCCCGCTAAAAACAAAAAATATTCGTCTCTGATAAGTTCGCGCGTTTTTAACTGGTTTGCTTTTACTTTCGGGCAGGTAGCGTCAATAATTCGGTACGTTTCTTTAGATGCGCCCGCTTCATTTGAAGCGAACGCTTCTTTAGATGCGAAGCCGTTTTCACGAAGTTTTTTTTCAAGTGAGGGACTGACGCCGTGAGCGCGGATAATCAAAGAGCAATGAGCAGTGGGCAGAGAGGAAGGAGCAGAGAGCTGCGATTCCTCAATGATTTGAACGCCTAATTTTTCCAGATCGTCTAACACTTTCGGATTGTGGATTAAAGGACCTAAAGTATAAACATTTTTGTTGCTTTTCGCTTCTTCAACCGCAAGATCAACAGCGCGGCGCACTCCCATGCAAAAGCCAAGCACAGGAGCTTTAATTACCTTCATACAACTTCTGCTGACGTATAGCGGTTATGCCGTAACTGCTTTTTTCTTTTTCTTGTTTGCTCTCAGCCTGTCCCATAAATAAACAAAACCTGAAACGATAAACAATGTTGTATACACGCCTGATAACATTCCGACAAGAAGAGCGAGCGCGAAATCTTTCATTGAACCTGTTGTGAAAATAAATAGCGCCATTACAGCGAGCATAGTTGACGCTGTTGTGATAATAGTTCTGCCGAATATGCCTGTTAATGACATATTCAGAACATCAAGGAAAGAATTATCGGGATAGATGCGCAGATTTTCTCTTATACGGTCAAACAAAATAATTGTGTTGTTAGTTGAATAACCTAAAATTGTCAGAATCGCGGCGATTGTAAGAGTTGTAAATTCCATTCTTGTCCAGACAACAAACGCGATAATTACCAGAACGTCATATATAATCGCGATAACGGCGCCGACCGCGAATTGAAGGCGGAAACGTATTGCCGAATAAATTAAAATCAAAAGCAGAGTAAGAGAAATTAAAACGCCTGCCTGATCCGTTAAATCTTTCGAAAACCGCGAGTCGACTTCATCGAAACGAAGAACTATAATGCTATCTTTGCCGAAAGCCGCTTCTAAAACATTGACGATTTCGTTGGAAGTTACGCGTCCTTCTTCTTTGGCTTCAACGCGAATCATAAACTGACGATCCGCGGGAGTTCCGAGATTTTGCACGGAAACATTGTGTTTAAAATCATCTACTTCCATCGCGCTTCGTATTTCGGAAATATCAATCGGAGCTTTTTCGGGATTAAGATAATGAACAATATAAGGAGTTTCGTTGTTTAACAAAGGGTCCATATGCGGGTTAAATTTCAACCACGGCGAAATTACGCTTTCGTTCGCTGCGGAATCAAGTTCCATTTGGATATCTTCGATCTGCTCTTCCATCGCGCGCTTTATCGCTCCTACAGTCGGATGCGCAGCGTAAAGAAAAGGAACTGTTGAGCTTTCAATTCCGGAGCCAAAAATAATGATATATATACCATTGCTATCATGTTGAATTTCTGCATTTGACATTCCATTCCAACGCAGACCAAACGCGGGAGGAGCTATCTGGACTTCCTGAATAAGACCTGCTTCAAAATCTACACCTAATGCAAAACCCTTATTGTAGACAAGACCGAACACGCTGAAAATTACGAGAACAGCGGAAATGATTGCCGCGGGAATAAAAAACTTTGAAAAGTGAATTGTCTTTTTCATAAACTGACCGCCTTTGCGTTTTTGTCTGAACGGGATGCGCTTACGGCTTCCTGAATACGCGTTGTCCAGCTTACCGAAAGACCTTTACTTCGCATAACATCCGAACCGAAATCGAAAATTAAACGCGACACAAAAAGCGCCGTGAAAACGGAAGAAAAAACTCCGATTGAAAGGCTTACCGCAAATCCTCTGATTGGACCGGAACCTAACTGCGAAAGGAAAAGAGCGGCGATAAACGTCGTAATGTTTGAGTCCATGATCGCCCAGAACGCTTTGCCGAAACCGGCTTCGATAACCGCTTTGCGCGATTTTCCCAGCCGCATCTCCTCTTTCATGCGTTCAAAAATAATTACGTTCGCGTCAGTCGCCATACCAATCGTCAGAATGAAACCCGCGATGGCAGGAAGCGTAAGCGTAAAACTCAAAGCTGAAAGCACGCTGAACATAATGTAAAAGTTTAAAAGCTGTGCAATAATAGCGTTGATTCCCGCTCCTTTGTAATAGACAAGCAGGAAAACCAAAACCAGAGAAATACCGCCTAACAGCGCGTATAAACCCTGACGAATTGTATCTTCGCCCATTGAAGCGCCGATACTCTGCTGGCTCGCGACTTCAAGATCGACAGGAAGAGCCGCTGTTCTTAAAACAAGCGCGAGGTTATTAGCGCTGTCAGAGTCAAAACCTGTAATTGTTCCTCTTTCGCGTATACCTGAAGAAATACGCGGAGCGGAACGAACTTTATCATCCATTATAATAGCAAGATTTTTTTCTATGTTAGACGACGTTAAACGATAAAAAATTTCTCCGCCTTCGGAACTTAATCTGAAAATAATTTCAGGTTTTCCGTCGAGATTATTTCTTTCGACAAAAGCTTCTTCGATATAATTTCCGTCAAGACCGACTTCTTTTTTTACAGCGATATAACTGCGAAGACCGTCATGATTTACCAATTGCTCGTCAAGACCGTATCTGTCTTTTCCGTATACGCCGAGAATCATTACGTCGTCAGAAACGATATTAGGATTGCGCAGTTTTCCGCTCGCGTCAAATATTGTTGTTTGATTCGCTCTGTAGTAATTGTAAAAAGCTTCGGTTGCTTCATTATCCTGAAGATGGAAAGCAAGACTTCCTTTTCCCATAATAATATCGTTGATTCTTTCAGGGTCTGCTGTTCCTGGAATTTCAATGTAGATTTTATCTGTCCCCTGTTTGCGGATAATGGGCTCCGTTAAACCAAACCGGTCGATACGGCTGTTCAAAACCTCAAGGGCGCGGTTCATCGCGTCAACTCGATCTTCTTCGTTCAGTACACGCCCGAGTCTTTCCTGAACAGATGTAAGATTTGACTGAAGCACAATACTTAAACCGCCTGAAAGATCAAGACCGAGTTTTACCGCGCTTTTTTGCAGATCTTTTAAAGCGAAAATTTCATCGGCGTATTTTTTTTCAATCGTGTCCTGCAGCTCTCTTTTTGAGATAAATTGTTCGATAACATTTTTTGCAGTCCAGCTTTCAGGGAACGGCTGTTTCGCTTTTTTATATTGTTTTTTCGCAATAGGAATCAGATATTCCAATTTTTGCGGAACAGCATCTCCTGCGCGCGCGGCATCAAAAAGCAGCTGCAGATCCGAATTCGCGATCTGTTTAGAATAAGTTTTTATCTGCTCTCTTGATGATACCGCGAGAGACTGCTGATCCCTCGGTATGAAAAAATACCATCGTATTGTAGGCCATAAAAATAAAAAGCACACTCCCAATACGATTAGTAAAACGACTAGTCTGTAACGTTTACTCATGACTATGCTCCTGATTCATTTGTTGAAACTTCGTTTTTATCGGCTTCTGAATTATCTTCGATACTGTCTTTCGATTTCTCTTCTTTTGCAGGCGCAACGGTTACAACCGATGAGATCGCGCTGCGCAGAAATTCCAGTTTTACATTGTCGTCGGCTTTGATAATTACAGACGTGTCTTTTACGCTTTGAATCGTTCCGTAAAGTCCGCCGATTGTCACAATCCTGTCGCCTTTTTTAAGCGCGCTGAGCATTTTCTCTGTTTCTTTGCGTTTTTTACTCTGAGGTCTGATAATCAGGAAATAAAAAATGAGAATAACAGCGACAAACGGAAGCAGACTGGAAATGAGCCCAGGTCCTGCTGCTCCGTCAGCGCCCTCGGGAGGGGGAGCCATCAGTAATGGAAGAAGAAATGTATACATTGTTAACATCCTTTAAAAATATTTATTAGAATTCTAGCACAAAAACAGGGGGTTGTTCAAGGGGGTCTTTCACCACGGTAAAAACAGAGGGGAAACACTATAATTCTTGGAAAAAGCGTATCAAAGTGCTATATCTACGGTATATGAGGTTCGATAATTACTGATTGCTGAAAACCGCTCTTTTCATAACCCCAACCTTATCAAATAATTCATTCTTAAGTAACGTTTATACATTTGCAAAGCGTCTTCTTGTGTCAAAATATCTTCAAAAGTCAATACCTCATAATTACCGTAATCCTTGCTTATACTAAAAATCTGTCCGTTTTCTGTTTTTTCATTTTGCTTCCATGCATAGCTTGTAAAATCTTTAGGAAAAGTAAAAGAAAAACCATAAGCAGTAAACGAAGAAATTGCGGGAAGACTAGAATCATTTACAAAAATAACATAATCATTGTATGTGCCAAAATAATGATAAATCGGAATATCGTCTACAGGATAAAAAGATTGAAAATACGGTCTATCCATATTCCAAAAAAATTGTCTTATTTGCCACGCTGTTTCGGCGTCAAGACCGTCAAAATTTTTAGAATTTATTCTCTTGTCATCTTGTATATTTAATGTTAAATATCGTTCGTACATTCTTTTCGCATCGTCATCTGACAGATAAAGCGCGTTAAAATCACGTTCGTTAAGTATTCTGTAAAAATTCCCGTTTTCTTTCCCTCCATCTTGTTTCCATGCGTACAATAGAAAATCTGTAGGGAAAACAAACTCATAACCGTTAATAATGATCCTGCTTGTCCATCTAGAACTCCTAAGAACCGCTATTACCGTATAACCGTTGTACGTACCGAGATAGTAATCAATCCATACTTCTTTAAACGTCGAAAAATTAACAAAGTCATGCATACCATCGACATAATCCCGCCACCAGTCGTCAAAAATATCATTATACCAGTCGAGTTTAATCTGTTTCTTTTTTTCTTCACTCAATCCTTCAAAAGCGCCAGAATAAAAATCCTCTTTGATAATTACGTTATACGTTAGGTATTGCTCGTACATTCTCTTAGCGTCATCGGCGGTCAGGGAAAGATCTTTATTCAAAGCTTCATCGAGGGGTTTTACTCTATAATCCAAGTCATAGAAAGCGCTTCCTTCCATAACGCAGAAAGCGCCTTGTTTCCATGCATAGATATTAAAATCTCTAGGGAAAATAAATTTATAGCCATGGATAGAAACGGTACTGTAACTGTCTACGGAAACAGGCATTTGCGAATGATTTTTCAACAAATTCACAAATATGACATACCCGTTATATGTACCAAGATAATAATCTAGCGGCACTTCTTCAGCGGTAATAAAAGAACGTTGTTCTTCAACAAAAACGTACTGCCAATAGTCCTGCTTAAGCAACTGCTCTGTCTCTGCGTCAATGACATGTTTAACCGGAATTTCTGTGTAATGGTCGTTCTGGCTTTTCAGCAGTTCCTCATCCGAACAGCCACCAAAAGTGATTAGACAAATCACCATGAGTAAAAGTACATTCTGCACGCTTTTACCGTTTCTGTTTATTGCCATAATCTCCTCCTTAAAAGAGAAATTCTCTCCAGCTCTAATTATACACCTTTTTCCATAATTTTGTCTACAATAAGTTGTAGAATTTTACATTATTTTTGGTTGTTTTGCATATATATTGCCTCATCAAAGCACTATCGATCTGCTGACTTCGACCGGAAAAACGCCGAAAAGACGCTGTAAAGAAGCCATTGAAACCGCCGATCCTGTCGTTTTATTGTAAAAATCCAGTACTAAATCGATTTGTTTTTGGTCTTTTGAAAAGACTGCGGAGGCATAAGCCGCTCTGAAGAGTCCTTTTTCCGCCAATTCTTTGGTTGTCAGTTTTGAATAATTTTTTTTTGCCTGTCCGTCGATAACCGCGGCAGGACCGTCATATCCGATTGTAAAAATAAAATCTTCCCGTGACTTCATAAAATCTCCTTATTAAGTCTTCCGTTCAAATTTTCCATGCAAACGAAAGCCTTGGTCTTATAATACCGAAAAATTTCTCAGTATTATAATGAGTGAAATTCGCTCCGATTTCAAGGTATAAAATCTCGCTTAACAAAAACATATAGAATAATCCAATATTAAAATGAGCTGCGGAAACCGCTTCTTGACTCGTTCCTAAACCTATTATACCTGAATAACCAAAACCAAAACGCAGCATAACTGCCATTCGTCTGTTTAAAAAATATTTTTGAAGCGTAATATTCAAATCAATATCAGCGGCAAATACTCCGCTACCAATATCGGAAAATCCTTTGATTAAATCATGTATATCTCCTTTAAAAGAAAACGCATTGCTTAAATAATACGCAGAAACCAATAATTCAAATCCTCCGTTAAAAAAACCATGTTTTGAATTAATAAATTCTAAACCAAAAGAAAGTCCTGCCGCATACATCGCTTCATTAAATAAATCTTTCATCTCTCCGTAAACCGGAGCGACAGGCGTGTACGCTGCCTTTAAAAAAACATCCATTGCTTTGCTGTATTCTATCTTAAATCCTCTCGCGGTTGTTTCAATTCCTCCTTTCGGATTCTTAACGTATATTTCGTATTCACCGTACGGTATATTATTCTCATCAAAGAAAAGTTTTACTCTGTTGTTTCGGTAAAATTCCGTGCTGACAGGATATAAATTATGCCCGCCTCTGCCTGTGTTTCGCAGATATATTTCCGATTCTTTTGTAACGTTTAATACAATAACAGTTAATACTCTTTCATGATCTTTATCAAGGAAAAAAGATTTCGGAGAAAAACTTTCTATAATTGGAATGTGAGCCGTCATTATTTCGAATTCAAACCACTCAGACGATTCGCTTTTACGTCCGAGAAAATCAAAAGGCGTTACGCGCAAACGATACCGCCCTGGAGGCAGATCAAATTCGATTATATTTTCGGTTGTTTTTTCCGTTAAATAATCGTAATAACCGGAGGGAAACCATTCCTCATCGCCGTCTTTATATACGTAAAAAAACTGTATTTCCATTTCGTACTGCATTGCGTATTCGTCTTTATCCCACGCGAATCTCTGAAAAATACGCGGCGTATCCCCTGTATAATCAATAAAATAACCGATTTCCTGCGCGCATAACGCGGCAGCTGAAAATAAAAATAAATTTAATAGAAGCAGCACAGCGTTTTTATTCTGTGCCATACATTACTCCCATGCCTCTTGTTCTTACGCGTCCCGGACTCGGAACATTGAGAACTATTCCGTATTCTTTTATTTCACCGCGTTTTTCTATTGTTCCTTCTTCATTGACAAATACAGCCTCTACATTCCAGAAAATGTTATCATGATTTTCGAGCAGCGACAGATCGTCAAATGTAAAAGTTAAATTCGTTAAAAGTCCGGTTTGAAAAATCTGCCTGTGTCTGGGAAAACCTTCTCTAAAAATCGTAAGAATATACGAATTAGCGCCCGCCACTTCCGACCATGTAAATACGATATTTCTATGAACCTTTAATTCTTCAATGCCGATTGTAAATCTGTTATCAGGCGACATTTTTTCAGGAGGCGGAAGAAGCCGGACAGAAAAATCGCGTAACGGCTCCGGCATAGTTTGCGCAGGCGGAGGCGAAAGAGGCGTAGGCGGTATAAGCGAAGGCAGTATAGTTTGCGCAAGCGGACGCGGAAGCGGAGTTTCTGCTATCACAGGAGCAGAAGACTCTTCAAGAATTGCCGGAGGCTCCGGTTCAGGTTCCGGCTGCGGCTCTTCGGCGATAACAGAAGAAGCTGGTATCTCAGTAACCACGGTTATCCGTCCTGCGGCGAGGGATTTATCTTCGTGTAACAGCCTCCAGAACCAAACGCCGGAGTTTAACGGAGTTTCCGCCATTGTGCCGAGATTGCTGATTGTATGTTCAATATTAGAAAAATTTATGTTATCTGAAATTTCGAGCCGCATACGATCATCCTGCGGAATATTCACTTTTACCCATGCAAACTCTACATTAAGCGGATTTAATTCATTGTTTATCAAATACGCGTTTTGCTGAGGTCTTGAAACAACAGCGACAGGCTCGCGCACTTCATTTCCCTGCGTATCCTGAACAATAACATCACCGGTCACAGCCTCAATAACTTTGTCTCCCTGCGTTACATGCGCTGTTCCTTCTGTTACGCGCAAAATAAATACGCCGTCGTCATCGGAAGAAACGCTGAAAGACGTTCCGGGAGCCGCCTGTATTACCCTGTCGCCGCTTGTTAAAAAAATAGTTTCGCTGCTTTCCTGAGTAGTTACATTAATGTTTCCGCCGAGAAAATTAAGGTTAAGACCGTCCGCGCCTTTTTGTACGCGAATTAAAGTATTTTCACCTAAATCAATCTGATTGTCGGCAATATTTATTGTCGCTCCTGAAAGACGGTCAACGCGGATTAAATCTCCGTCATAAACAGGAGAATCATCGAAGAGTCTGTCCCATATCATCCTGTCTTGAATTCTGCGCTGAACCGTATTGTATTTAATTGAAACGGTTCCGACGGGAGCGCTTAAAGAGCGCAAAGCTGTAAAAAGATCCCGCTGAAAAAGATAAAGGCTCACGGCAACGCCTGTCAGGCAAAACAGAACAACAAAAACATCAAGAACAACGCTTGATATTGATTTCTTTCTTGGAACAAAGCCGCCTATAATTTGCTCTTTATTTTCAGAAACCTTTTCCTTTTTCATTTCACTCAACTTTAAATATTATTTTTATCAGCGATTTTATATTTTACTTCCTCGGCATCCAGATTAACCTTTTTTAAATCAGGCGGCATAATACCGAGCATCTTTCTTACTTCCGCCAATGTCTTTGGACCGGAAGTAACGGAAACATGATTGACAACCGCGAAAATACGCACGGGTTTTTCTTTTCCTTTTACAGTAACTGACGGCATCTCTTCAGTGATAAAAAAATGACGAACAAGATTCCACGTATTTTCGGAAATCAAAATATCCGTTCCGAGAGGTTTATTCAAAGCTTCAATTCGCGACGCAAGATTTACAGGATCTCCGATAACCGTATATTCCATGCGAAGATCCGATCCAAGCTGTCCTGCTGTAACGATACCTGTGTTAATACCGCAGCCGATATTAATCGGAGGATCGCCCAAATCATTTGGATTGCGGTTTTTATTTAATTGATGAAGCGCTTTTCGCATCATAAGAGCCGCTTTTACGCCGTTAAACGCGTCTTTTGCGGGACTTCCCGCGCTGTACGCCGTTCCCCAATGCGCCATAACAGCGTCTCCGATAAATTTGTCTACAACGCCGTTTGTTTTTTCAACGCAGTCAACCATCTGCGTAAAATAACTGTTCAGCCAAAAAATAATTTTATCGGAAGCGCCGTAACCGTATTCCTGCGTAAAGTGTTCCGATTTTTCCGTAAAACCGCGAATGTCAGAGAAAAAAATTGTACCGTGTTTCGGCAGTCCTCCCGGTTTAATTTCGCCGCGCATTGCTTTCACCGCAATATCACGGTTTGTAAAACGTCCGAAAACATTTAACGCCATGCTCATTTTCTGAAAACTAGATGTTAGAAAACCAATCTCGTCACGGCTTTTCGGAGTCAAATTAAGATCAAAACGCCCGCTTTCGATTCTTCGCGCCGCGTCCGAAAGCAATTTAAGAGCCGAGGAAATTGTTTTAGAAAAAAACCAAATAAACAAAATAGAAAGAAATAAAACCGCGGCGGCAAGATAAATATTTCTGCGCGTAGTAGCTTCGATTCCTTCAAATAATTTTTTATATTCAACGCTCGTCAGTACGTAACCATCGCCTGCGCTGAGTTTTGTATTTGCGATAAAATATTGAATGCCTTCATCCGTAAACAGATCCTGCCTGTTGCTTCCGTAAGACTCGCTTCTAATTTTTTTAACATATTCCCGGTTTGAAATATTCGCTCCAGAATTTACAAGCTCGGAATCCGGATGAAGAAGAATATCACCGCTCGAATTAATTAAAAAAGATTGATTTAATATCGAGCTGAAAGAGTCATTCAAATTTTCCGGAGAAAAAAGAACAGCGACAGCTTCGTTAGTCGAAGCGCCCCATTTCATTGGATAAAAAAGCGCAAGCAAATGCGTTAAAAAATGCGGAGCGGCGTTCAGAAATACCGTTTCTCCCCGCGAAGCTCTTTTATAAACGGAATTGTTAGTCTCAAAATAAACGTCAGCATGAGAAGGATTGATCCCGCGTGAATTAAAAAAACTATGATTAACAAGAATAAAATCGCTGCGTTCCGGAGTCGGAAAAACAAGAGCCGCTATTTGTTTATTCTGCTCGAAAAAAAATCCGGCAGCCTGTTTTGCAAGCTCGCTCTGCGCCCCCGCAGTATGAATTATTTGAATCAAAACCTGAGCGTTACCGCGCACATTCGATAAAGTATAGTTTGTTTCAACGGCAGTACGCCGGTTTATTTCCAGATTGTTTTCTTCGGCATTATTTCTTAAATCCTGCCTGACCAAAAATGAAACAAGAAAAATAATCGTCCCAAGGGAAGCAAGAACAAGTATCGTAATTATAGTTACCAGCTTAGCGCCGATAGAAAACCGTATAAATTTGTCACTATCTCTTTTTTTTTGTTTAAAACTCATCTTAATCAGTTGATTTTCGTCAAAATACAGGAAAAATGCAAGGGGGCTGTTTAATAATCCCAGCCGATTGGATTAATCCATCGTCCGTCTTTTAGCGGCTTCTACTTTTTTTTATGTACCGACGATTTACTTTTAGCATTATTGTTTTTTTCAGTATCTTGCTTTCCCAAAATATACGCACGTTCAATAAGATATGTTACAGCACAAACAGCATCATCATTTTTACCAAATATTTTTTCGCCGATCTTCCATAATTTTTGTATAGTATCGGTAGTTTCAATAGTTTTTTTTAATTTAGTAATATCCATATCAATATTTCTTCCTCTTTACACAAGAATACCAAATATACGACATCATTATCAAGACCATTTATGGGTAAGAGACTTGGGATACGGAGCCTCCGCTTTTTACACCGTTTCAAGCACATTACACGCTGTTTCGCAAAAAATCACTTTTTTTAAATAATTTTGTAATAGAGATGAAACAAGGAGACTCTGAATGAAAACTATAAAAAATTCTTAAAAATTTTCTAAAACATTTGATTTGGAGCCTCTATGTCGGTTCTTCCGATAATAAAGACTATACGTTAAATCCTTATAACATAAGGATTTAACAATTTGAACCGTGGAAGGATCGAACTTCCGACCCGCAGATTAAGAGTCTGCTGCTCTACCAGCTGAGCTAACGGTCCTAATATGATTATCTTAACAAATCATGGAAGGTTGGTCAATCTAAGGTGACAGTCACCTGCATTGACATCAAAGCGTTCAAACTGGTAAATTCTTATTAGATGCATCAAAAGTAACGCGAGAGTGGTGGAATTGGCAGACACGCTAGACTTAGGATCTAGTGCCTTTGGCGTGAGGGTTCAAGTCCCTCCCCTCGCAAAGAGAAGATTCAAATTGTTTTGATTTTTGCAGTGAAATGATCGAAAGCCTTATTTTGCCCGTTTTTTTGCCCTTGGCTGTCCGGTGTTGTACTTGTACTGCTTATCCAGACATTTTTTGCAGATAATTGTACCGGATTTTTTTCCGACAAATACTCCGCATCTGGGGCAGCAGCCTTTTGATTTTCGTTTTTCGTAACGTTCCCTGCGGGTTTCCTGTACGCTTTCGGATATTTCCCTGTTGTAATTTCTGTAGTATTTTCGGCAGTCATCGCAGAATTTGAACGCGCTGTTCTTTTTCATCTTTACGCCGCAGCGAGGGCATAAACCGCTTTTACTTCTTTTAGAATAGATTTTCTTTCTTTCTACTGCATCTGTTGGCATGTGTTTAGTATAACAGAAATGAATAAAATATCAAGCCGATATTTGCTCCCTGTTCTCTGCTCTCTGCTTCTTTTTTTTCTCATGCCTCTTTTCAAGTATTAAATAAACTACAGGAATGAAAAACAGCGTGATAAATGTCGAACTGAAAAGACCGCCGAAGATGCTTTGTCCAAGGGGAGCGTAAACTTCAGAGCCTTCGCCTGTTGCCATCGCGAGAGGAATAATTCCGAAAAGCGTTGTGACGGTTGTCATCAAAATCGGTTTAAGACGCGAAATCGCTCCTGTAATGACCGCTTCTTCAAGCGGCATTTCGTATTTATCGCGTAACAGATTTATATAACTGATGAGAATAATCGCGTTATTCACAACAAGCCCGGCGAGCGTGATGATGCCGAGCATCGAGACAAGGTTCAGCGAAGATCGGAAAAGCAAAAGCCCCGCGGTGATTCCAATTAACGTGAACGGTATCGAAGACATGATCAGAAGCGGTTGAGTGAACCGCTCAAACTGAATGACCATGACTGAATATACCAAAAAGATTCCTACAGCAAGCACGATGATCAAAGAACGAAAGGACGAGAGCATTTCCGCCGCGCTTCCGCCTAATTCCCATGACGCGCCGGGAACAAGCCCGTTTGTTTTGATTAACGTTTCAAGACGGCGCGTGCTTTCGCGTACGTTAGGATCTTTCAAAGTTGCGCTTACTGTTATCGCGCGCGATTTGTTTCTGTGATTAATTTGAGAAAGAGTTTCTTCGATGCCAAGCTCGGCGAAGTTCGCGTAAGAAACCTGATTGCCCGCTGCTGTGTTGATTCCGAGAGAATACAAAACGTCGTCGGGAATGCTTCCGCCTCCGAGATTTGTGCGCAATTCAATCGGATAATTTTTATCAGCCCCGTAAAAAGTTCCGAGTGAAATACCGTTAAACACAATCCTGTTCGCGAGAGCCGCTTCGTAGGACGTTAAACCCAACATCCCCGAATACTGATGAAGGAGCCGCGTGTTCATTTCGCGCTGATTAAAACGGATATTAACGTCGGTATTCGCGACATTCGGGTCCTGAAGCATATACTGTCTTACCTGCTGAGCGGCGGCGACAACCGTATCAAGATTTGTTCCGTATACATTGATGACAAGACCTTCGCCGCCTGTCGCTAGCGACATAAGATTAGACAAACCGCCGTTGCGGAATTCCGCCTGCACGTCGGGAATCATGCGTTTTATTTTATCCTGAAGTTCATTCACAATTTCAACAACGTGCCGTTTTCGTTCCCGTAAACGCCTAAGCCTTATCGTTCCGTAAGTCCTGTTTGGTTCGTTCCCCATCGCGAAAGCTCCGGCTTGCCCGACTATAAAATAGGAAGATTCCAATTCATTGGGAATTAACTGCGCGATCGCTTTTTCAAGAGACAGCACTTTGTCGCGCGACATTTCAAGATTATAACCGCCTGGAGTTTCTACGCTTACAACAATTTCCGCCATATCAGTCTGCGCTAGGAATTCAAAACCTAGCAGGCGAATCGAAAAAATACTCAGCACAAAAAGAATAAGAGTTCCGACAATAAACGAAAGTTTATTTTTAATGGCGCCTAACAAAAGCCGCTTATATCCTGAATTAAGAAAATCCATAAATATTTCTACGCGCACAGAGATTTTTTTTACAAATCCTTTTTCTTTTTCTTTTTTCATAAAAACAGAACACAAAAAAGGAATTACAACAATGGCGACTAACATAGAAAAGAAAATCGAAAAAATCATTGTCCACGCGACGTCTTTTAAAATAATTCCCGCTAATCCCGTTAAAAACAATACAGGCGCGAAAGCGGCAAGAGTTGTAGTCATCGAAGCGACCAGCGCCGTTCCTGTTTCGCGCACTCCGACAGAAGCCGCTTCAGCCGGTTTTAATCCTTTGTTAAAATGGCGCTGAATCATTTCAAGAACAACAATCGAAGCGTCAATCACCATTCCTATTGCCGCTGTTATTCCGCCAAGCGTTACAAGGTCTAAGCTCGATCCTTTTACCCATAACGCGAGCAATGTAAAAAGAATCGAAAGCGGAATTGAAAAACTGATCATTAAAGTTGTGCTTGAGTTATGCAAAAACAAAAACAAAATCAAAACCGCGAGGAACGCGCCCATCATTGCCGAAGTTAAAACGGAGTTAACCGACATCGAAATATTTACAGCGTCGTCCTTGATGTACGTGAATGACAATCCGCCGCCGTAATCTTTCTCGATTCCGCTCAAAACAGAGCGTATTTCACGGCTGATCGACACGCTGTCGCCGTCCTGCGATTTAATAACAGAAAGGGCTAGCGAATCTTCTCCGCCTGAAATTACATAATTTGTTCTGCGATCTTCTTTTATCGAAATATTCGCTGCGTCTTTTAAACGGATAAACTGCCCGTCTTTAAAAGCGATCACCTGTTCTTCAAAATCCTGAAGCGAAGTAAAACGCCCGTCCGTGCGGATATTAAGATTGTACCCCTGATAAATACCGTCGCCGCCAGGAAGAGAAATATTCGCGGCAGGAAGAATCTTCGCGATATCCAAAAGCGATATTTTTAACGCGCTGAGACGATCAAGATCGATATTAATTTCCACAATGTCGATTGAATCGCCGTTCATATTCACCTTCGCGACTCCTCTGACTCGTGAAAGCGAAGGGATTAAATGATCATTGCAAATAGTTGATAATTCGCTTCTTGTACTTTCGGCAAACGCGCCTTTTCCGTTCACAATTATCGTCATGATAGGAAGTTCAGACGTAGAATATTGAACAATACGCGGAGGAGCGGGAAGCCCTTCCGGAAGCTTGCTCATCGCGCCGTTTATTTTTTCGCGAATTTCGTATAACCTGTCTTCAGCTTTTTCGTTGTAACCTAGTTGCAATTCAATAACAGAAACGGAGTTTCTTGAAACAGAAGACATTTCATTTAAACCAGCGAGAGTACCGAGCGCTTCTTCAAGCGGATTTGTTATTTCAATCTCAATATCGGAAGGACCAACGCCCGGCCATGTTGTAATAACGACGATTGTCGGCATGCTCATATCAGCAATTAAACTTCGTCTTAGATTAACTGCCGCCATCATTCCGAAAACAAACAGTATGATCAAAAGCATGATAATTATTTTCGGATGTTTAATTGAAAAATCGGAAATTTTCATTCTAATTCGCCTTGAATATTAAGACGCTGACCGATAGAAACAAAATGCTGCCCTTCCAAAATAAAAGTTCTGTCGTGCAATTCAGAAGGAATTTCAAAATAATCGTTATTAAAAAACTGCGGAACTAAATCGATATAGTGCGCGCGCGTATCTTCCGTAACATACATAAGACGGTTTCCGGAAGTAAAAGTTCTGAACGGCAGATAATAAATATCGTCTTTTTTATCGAGAATAAAAAAAACATTTACAAACATTCCGGGACGCAGCCCTTGAGCCGCTCCGCCCGGGATTTCATATTCAACCATGAAGCTGCGGTTTTCGGGCGAAACATACGGAGCCAAGCTCAAAGGTTTCAGATCGAAAGCGCCTTCATTTCCAAGAGCAGGAACATGAATGCGCACGGGCATCGTTTCCCAATTATGTGAAAAAAATCTGTAATGAACTTCGGGGATCGCCGCTTTTATCCGCAAATCGCCAAGATCACCTAACGTAACAAGAGGCGTTCCTGTCGCGACAAGTCCGCCTTCTGTTCCGTGGCGCATAAGAACAGTCGCGTTCATAGGAGATCGTATTTGCGTATAATCCCTGTTTAACTGCGCTAATTCAAATTGAGCCCTCGCGACTTCAAAAGCCATTCTCGCTTCATCGTAATTCTGACGCGACACTCCCTGAGTCTGATACACTTGCCTTATCCTTTCGTAAGTTGTACGCGCGGTAAGAAAAGCAGACTGCGCTTGAAGATACGTAAGTTCATACGGAGCGGAATCAACCTGCGCGAGAACTTGATTTTCCTTTACTTCATCTCCCGCCTTTACATTGAGGCTAAGAAGAATGCCGCCCACGCGCGGAGCAAGAGTAACAAGGCGTCCTGTTTCAACCTGACCTGTTATGCGCAACGTTTTTTCGAGAGAACCGTAAATCGGTTTTACAGTAATTACGGGAGCCAAAAATTCATCATCAATTGAATCTTCTTTACGGATGACAGAAATTAAAACAATAAGAAAAAGCAAAGCAAGAGCAACGAAAACCCCAAGTTTAATAGGAGATATTTTTTTTTGTCGTAAAAAATCTATTACATTGTTCACTGTTCGTTGTTAATAAAAACTGCTAATCGATCACGGTTCATTAATCTCAGCTTCACCGGGCGGGAAAATGTATAAGTCAGGCAGTTTGAAAGTACGGTTCAGCGCGTATGACTGCGGATTATGAAACTTACTGATTGACGTTATCGTAAAGAAATGGCTTAAAGGCTCATAATCGGGAGAATTTACCCTGAGAGAAAATTTAAACTCTTTGTTTTGATCGGGAACTTCAGCGGTAATCGGCGCCGGCCAAAAACTGAATACGCCGGGTGTGTTTGCTACCATAGAGAAAGGATTTTGCCAGTTACTGTTTCTCATAGGGATAAGCTCGCCTTCGTGATAAAGCGAAATATCAATGCCGGAAATAGGCTCAAAACTTACACCGTCAAAAAGACGTCCTGAAATTGTCGGAATATCAAACATCGGATGATGAATTTTAATCGGAGCCCCTGTAGACGAATCATGGGAGGATGTCGGACGCATGTTGTGATTAACAAGGCGAAGCCCTTTGTAGATCAGCGTTGTTACATCAGCATCAGTCTGCTGGCGTTTTAAACTCGGCAGCTCTGATCTGGTAAAACCGCGGTTCGAAACGATATAACTCGGTTCAATACGGTTTAGGGTATAACAGATTGTATCTACCCTGCACTGATAGCAAAGACAGTACTTTTCCGGATTGCCGATCTTCTGTATCTCATCAAATATGGTCTGCACCATATTGAAAACTAAATCTTCATTAGTGTTGTGAATGTCCATAAGGCCTCCTTAAAATCTTTGCTTCACTTAAACTGCTTTTAGTATTCCCTCTAGTATACTACATACTTGCGGAAATGTCTTTATAGTTTCTTTATATTTTTGATTAATAAATACCCTTATAATATACAATGTTTTTTTAAACGCGTTAACTGTTTCTGTCTTAAAAGCGCTGGAACTTTCACTGAAACTCCGCTCTTCATCAAGGACATATAACCCCGTCTCAAACGAAATTGGCTCAGGAATATCGATAATTATGTCTTCTTCCGTGATTTTCAACCCCTCTTTTTTGAGTTCTTCCGTCAATTTTTGCTCAAAAACTGCCCTTTTGCTGATTTCACGGACAGAATCCCAGATAGAAACCGGTAAATCTGCCTTTTCATGGGAAATTTCCGCCGCTGTAGCGTAAATTTTACCCTGCCTCACCGCTTCAATCAGGTTTTCATTGGAAGAATCCTCGCCTGAAAATGAAAATTCATTTTGATTGATCTTTGATTTTTTACCTTGATGAGCTTTTTTACCGATATCATGCGGTGAAAAATTCGGCGCTAAAAGATTGAAAAGAGCCGTATCATCAAGATTATAAAGGTCATTTCCGGCAAATTTATCAGATTCAAGCCCCTTTATCATCGCTTTTTTGACCATCGCAGTAGCCGCGCGCACCTGTCTGTGCCAATATACAGTCCGATACATGAGATATTTTGAAAAAAGTATCGCTTCCACATTAGGAATCAGCTTAGAATCGATATCGACACCGCGTTCTTTATGGGGATAGAGCCTTGAAAGTATAAAATCGACATCCTGAGCGCCGTAGGGAACGCCGCAGTACCTCGCGTCACGGTTCAAATAGTCGAGTTTATCGGGATCAAGAGCGCCTGAAAGCAGTTTTCGGTAAAAGAAAAGCTCCTCCCCTGCCATGTCAGCGTCTTTATCGACAATCGCCGCTGTAAGAGCCGGGTCTGCTCCGGTTGCCGCGACTAATGACTTCATAGGCTCTTTCATGATGATATTTCCCGTCAGCGCCTCATGAGAAGTGAGCGACAATTCTTTCAAAGAATGGGTATACGGAAAATGACCGAGATCATGAAGGAGGCAGGAAGCGAGAAAAGATTTAACCCCTGAATGGGTCAGCCACATCGACGCTCCCCTCTCCGCAAGGTTTTGGAGGAGCCTGCGCCCGATATGATAAACGCCGATCGAATGGCTCGCCCTTGTGTGGGTCGCGCCCGGATAAACAAGATAGACGGGACCCAGCTGCATGATACGGTTCAGCCGCCTGAATGGAGCGGATTCTGTCAGTTCCGCGAATTTGTCGGTCATATAAATATGACCCCAAAGCACGTCTCTTATAGGGTGGGTATAATCTTCAATAAGTGATGCTTCTATCGATCTTTTCAAACTGACCTCAACCGCATTATAGATTAAAAAATTTATTTTTGCTAGAATGAACCCATATTGAGAGAAAATATGCGGATATTCATAACTTGCTTTTTGGTTTTATCGTTAATTTTTCCCTTTTACGCTTTCACGCAGGAAACGCCCGAAGCGCCTACAGAAGCGCCTGTTCCGGATCGTCAGTCGAGAGGATCCATTCCTGAAGCGCTTCTTCGCCCGGCGCGCGGAGAATCTCCGCGTTATCCGATTGATACGGTGATCGGAGAACTGGGCAGAGGACAGGCTCCGCAGGAAGCTTATTTTTTCGCGGATTCGTTATGCGAAGGCTTATTATCGATTGATATGGGACATTCCGCAATCGCATCAATATCATCATCGTTACGTGAAACTTTTTTAACGTCGTTAAACGCAATTGAGCCTTTATATTACAGAATCGGCGGCGGCAGAGAAGAAGTAGACGGCGCCGTTTCTTTTTTAATCAGATTTGCAGGAAGAGATCAGGCAATATCAGGCGAGCTGTATGTAAGGCGCGTATCAGGCAACTGGACATTTGACGAACTGCTTCTTGACGAAGCGAAAAGCCGCGAAGTTGAGCGGCAGGAAGCCGCTAATCGAAATGATTTTAATCCTTATGAGAGGTTTTACTGAAAAATTATGGCAACACCTGTTGGAAGAATCGAAAAGGAATTTTTATTTAAAGCGTTATTTGAAGAAAAACTGCCAATAATGTATATAAAAGACAGAAACGAACATTCTCTGTTTCTGGATCAAAGAGTAACGGAAGAATTGGTTTTACGTTTTAATAAACCGCTCGGGAAATTAAAAATACATTCTAAAATGCCGCTGTTGTTTAATTACCACGGTCAGGTTGTGGATTTTCACGCGGAAATAATCGCTCAAAAAGAAAATTTAATTTTCTGCAAAACGCCCGATACGCTTTATAAAAATCTAGACCGTAATTATCTGCGCGTCGATACTCCGTCGGATTTAAAAATTTTATTTACTTTCCGCGGAGACCGTTATAATTTATTATTTCCCAGAGTCACGGAGTATGAAACAGTCGGCATTTCCGAGCTTGGAAAAAACGTCGATCCTCACAATCTTTCCGGACTTGTAAAGCAGATAACGCTGTCTCTGAAAAATTATGCCGACGGTTATAAAATTGTAAATTTCAAAGATAAAAAACCTGACACCATAGAAGAGCGAATTGTTTCCGAAACCGGAAAAACTCTTTTTATTCCGTCGACATCGGAGCATCTTCCGATAGCAGACCCCTATCCGAAAAAAAGAATAATAACAGAAGAATTATTCAGGCGTTATCTTGAAACCACAGGCGTGGGCAGTAAATTTCTTGACGATACAATGGCGCGATTTTTAAAACATAAAACGGACGATGGATTTTTATCAGACGCGTGGGTTCCGATTTTATTTCATGAATACGTTATCGGCTATATTCATATATGGATCAACAAAGAAGGGCGCCCCCCGTTTGATTTCAGCGTGCTCGATAACATTTATCAATTCGCGAAAGTGCTTGCGTTCTCTCTCAAAGAAAACGGTTATTTCGATCACGGCAGAATGGAAAACGAAGCGTTCGAAGGAAGAGTTCTTGACATCAGCGCGTCAGGATTATTATTCGCCTACCCTCTCGGCTCGAGCTTAATGTCGACGCTTTTAATCGACGCAGAACTCACTGTCACAATCGAAGCGCCATACCGCACAATCAGCGTCATCGCGAAAATCGTCCGCAAATTCAAAGACAAAACCGCAGGCTACTTCGGCTGCCGCTTTATCAATATTGCCCCCGAAGACACCCGCTTTTTATTCGAGCACTTATACGGCAGGCAGATTGATTCTAAAGACACGGCGTTTCTGGCAGGGCAGGTGTGATTAAAATGAAATTAATCAAAAAAGGTTTAATATTCATAATTTGTTTATTATTTATTTCTTGCGGGACATTACAGGGAATATTTAATTCGACAGGTGCTTCTGTTTCAGAAACAACAAGTAATAATAATTCTTCAAGCAGCGGTTCTCAAAATAGAAGGGCTGCACAAGATACTGCTAATTGGAATATTGCAGCTCTTGACACAGCGGCAAATGCAAATTATTTAACAGGCATTGAAAAAGACGTAATTCTTGAAATGAATATGGTAAGAACAAACCCAAAAAAATATGCAGAATTATACATACAACCAAGATTAAGGTATTTCAAAGGTAATAATTATTTGGTTCCCGGACAAATTACAATAATGACAAATGAAGGTGCGTCAGCGGTAAATAGTTGTATTACCGCGTTAAATAGAGCAAATGCAGTAGGTGTATTAACTCCGGAATTAGGGCTATCGCTTGCGGCAAAAGATCATGTTTTAGATCAAAGCAGGACCGGACAAACAGGACATAACGGAAGTGATAGAAGCACACCCGAAACAAGAATGAAAAGACACGGTGTTTTTGGACGGTCATTTACATTAGGAGAAAATATTGCTTATGGAGACACAACGGGAAGGGATATTGTTTGTAGTTTGCTTATTGATGACGGTGTTCCAAGCAGAGGACATCGAACAAATATAATGAATAGGGCATTTACACAAACCGGAGTTTCATTCGGAACGCATACACAATACGGAACATCAAGTACAATAACTTATGCAAATGGATATACAAGTAAATAAAAACCTTTGAGCCTGTCAGAAAATTTGTGTAAATGAAATTTATCATCTTGTAAATTATTATATTGCCTTAAGTACATTTTTCTTTTTCAATGAAATATGCAAAATAAGTAAGAATTTTTTACCACAAAGGCGACAAAGTCGCACAAATGAACAAGAAAGATATGATTTTGCAACAATAACAGAGCAGGCAGACGCACTCGGAAAAACATTTCCGCCGCTCCCCGCGCAAGAGACCTGACACTACAATTATAAAATAAATAACATATCAAAAATTATTTTGATTTACTGTTCAGGGCTCTGTAGCGGACTCTTCGCCGGAGTTTTTCAAAGCACGTCTGACTTTCTCAACGCCTCAATAATTCCATAGATTTAAGCACCGCTTTTTCGTCAACAAGTTTGCCTGTGATATATTTATGAATGATGCTTGAAATAAATGTCTGATATGGTATTCCTTCATCAGTGGATATTTGTTTTACTTTCTCGATATCATATGCAGAAATACGAATATTGATGTTTTTTGTTTTGTTAGCCGCATTAATAATAGATTCTACTTCATTTTTTTCTGCAGTTGAAAGTGAAACAAACTTTTCGGCATTATCTTCAATGGATTGCTCAAAATCATTTAGAGTTGTTTTCATTTTTTACTCCATACAACTTGTGATATTTCCGGCTAGGAAAAACAGTTTTCAAAACAATGTTTTGATCATTGTCAATAACAAATGGAACGACATAAGTATAATTCTGAAAAGGGATAATAAAGATTTTCTGCTCAGCCCTAGATGGATTTTTCAGAATATCGAGATACTTTTTTTCAAGTATGAGCGAAGCAAAGATGTCAAAAGAAAGCCCCCGTTCCGCAATGAGCTTTGTATTCTTATCACTGTCCCAAAGTATCTGCATATCCACATATACTACATTGTATACTATTTGTCAATATCTGTACATCAACAGAGCAGGCAGGTTCGTGGTTAATTTCTTCTTCATTTATTATGTATTTTTAAATAAAAAACACTTTCCGGCTTTCTTTAAATATAAAAATACTAACAGGAAAGTGTTACTTGCCTAACCGGTCGCTCATCAGTACCACCGCCGCTTACAGTTCCCATTGTGAATGTTCCTGCAGGAATTTGCACCATCTCTATGTTGTTATTACCTCCTTTGTTGTCATCACCTCCGCAAGCAGCAAATCCGAATCCGATTATTGCCAAAATAGTAATAATTCCTAACAGACTAATTCTATTTTTCATTTTGTAACTCCTTTGAATTTGACTGTTGACAATCACTCACAAAAAATGCTTGTAGCATTTTTTGTGTTGGAGTTTTACGGTTTAAAATACCCAAAATGACGGTTTTTTCTAGGAGGTTTTGAAGCAGTTTTTACGGTTTTAGCTCATAAAACTTTTCAAGAGCGCTGAAAAGATGTATATTATAAGTGAGATACAAGTTTCTTTAGGAGCTTATATGGCGGATGTACAAACACAAATAAACTACCCAAAAGATATAGGCTTTGAACAAGTCTGGGCGACTTTGGATAGAGTTACCCAAAGGCAGGAAGAAATCGCTCAGCAGATGAAGGAATATGATAAGAGGTTTGGGAATTTAACCAATAGTTTTGGCGATGTTGTAGAATATATGGTTGCTCCTAATCTTCAGGAAAAATTCAATGATTTAGGATATGACTTTCAGGAAGCCAGTACCAAGCATAAAGTACGGGACAATAAAAATGATATTTCCTTTGAAATAGATGTTTTTCTGCAAAATGGAGATATTGCAATGCTGGTTGAAATAAAAGCAAATCTTACTATCAGCGATATAAATAAACACATAACACGCATGGAAAAAATGCGAAAATACGCCGATTTACGAGGCGATAGACGCCATTTTTTAGGAGCAGTTGCGGGAATTGTAGTTGAAAATGATGAAAGAGAATTTGCCTTAAATAATGGTTTTTATTTAATAGAACCTTCAGGAGAGAATTTTAACATTACACCTCCGCATAATAAACCAAAAGAATGGTAAATAGTTTTCCTTAATTACGCAAATGTCGTTTAACGTTCTAATTTTCTATACACGTACCTGTGCGGGCTGTCTGCTGCCGATCCCAATTTCTCTCTTCTCCATTCGGCGTATTCTGACCAGTTGCCGTCGTACCATACGACTTCGCCGTCTTCAAACGCTAATATATGCGTAACGATCCTGTCGAGGAACCAGCGGTCGTGGCTTATGACAAGGCTCACCCCTGCGAAAGTGTCGAGGGCGTCTTCTAATGCGCGTAACGTGTTTACGTCTAAGTCGTTTGTCGGCTCGTCGAGTAACAGAACGTTAGCTCCTTCTTTTAGCATCATCGCGAGGTTAAGACGGTTTCTCTCTCCGCCTGAAAGCACTCCCACTTTTTTGGATTGATCCGCGCCTGAAAAGTTGTACCACGCGCAGTAGGCGCGCGAATTTACTTCCCTTGCGCTCTGCCCCGCTCCCAATTTGATCAGATCCATTCCGCCTGAAAGCTGTTCCCAAACGCTTTTTTCGCTGTCGAGGCTTTCGCGCATTTGATCGGCGTACCCAAGTTTGACGCTCTCCCCTAATTTTAATGTTCCGGCATCAGGTTTTTCGCTTCCTGTGATCATCTTAAAGAGAGTTGTCTTTCCCGCGCCGTTCGGACCGATAATGCCGACGCACGCTCCGGGAGGAACGTTAAACGACAGATTGTCGAATAACAGCCGCTCTCCGAAAGATTTAGACAAACCTTCGGCTTCGATAACAAGTTTACCCAGATGAGGACCCGCGGGAATTGTAATCTTTGAGTTTTGAGCTGCGTTACGCGATCTTTCGCGCTCATCATCCTGATATAATTTTTCGTAATTTGAAATACGCGCCTTGCTTTTCGCGTGACGGCCTTTCGGACTCATGCGTATCCATTCAAGCTCGCGCTGTAAAGTTTTTCTGCGATCGCTCTCGCCTTTTTCTTCCTGAGCCATCCGCTTTTCTTTTTGATCAAGCCAGCCTGAGTAATTTCCTTTCCACGGAATACCCTCGCCGCGATCAAGTTCAAGAATCCAACCCGCGACATTATCTAAAAAATAACGATCATGCGTAACGGCGATTACAGTTCCCGCGTAATCGTGAAGATGCCTCTCAAGCCACGCGACAGTTTCCGCATCCAAGTGGTTAGTCGGCTCGTCGAGTAACAGAATGTCAGGCTTTTGCAAAAGCAAACGGCAAAGAGCGACACGCCGCCTCTCCCCTCCCGAAAGATGATCGACAACTTCTTCGCCCGGAGGACATCGAAGTGCTTCCATCGCAAGTTCGAGTCTGCTGTCAAGATTCCAGCCGTCACCCGCTTCAATTTTTTCCTGAAGCTCAGCCTGCTTCGCGCCCAACTTGTCGTAATCCGCATCAGGCTCTCCGAACGCTTCGCTCACTTTATCGAATTCCGAAAGAAGCGCGACCATCTCGCTCGCGCCTTCTGAAACAATTTCCTTTACTGTTTTTCCCGGCTCAAGGAAAGGCTCCTGCTCAAGAAAACCGATTGTAAAACCCGGGCTGATCGATGTCTCGCCCGCAAACTCCGTATCTTTGCCCGAAAGAATTTTTAACAAACTCGATTTTCCCGATCCGTTAAGACCGATCACGCCGATCTTCGCTCCGTAAAAATACGAAATGCTGATATCCTTCAAAACCTGTTTCGTTCCGTGTTTTTTAGAAACCTTATACATTGTATAAATAATTTTTTTATCATCTGTTGACATATTGATGAGTCTAGCATAGAGGGAAAAATTTTACCACTATTCTAGACTCATGATTCTTACTACAAACTACTCAAACTCATACCTTCGGTATGCACACGAACCTTTTGTCCGAATTCTTTTTCTAATACCTTACAGCGGCTCCATCTCTGCGAATTCCGCTTCGCAAATTCCATCGATATTAGTATTGCCTCTGATAAGACCGACAATTTCCAGCCACCATGGTTTTGGTTTTCCTTTATAAATATAGTCTCCAATGATAAATTCCTCCGCTTTTTTAAATT
>Ga0209755_10001515_pt1 | contig 35689 bp, 39 predicted proteins | sample TergutCo191P1_FD_187301 | JGI IMG/M metagenome (GOLD analysis project Ga0209755, IMG submission 187301) | Cornitermes sp. P1 segment gut microbial communities from Petit-Saut dam, French Guiana - Co191P1 (SPAdes) (version 2) | ecosystem: Host-associated > Arthropoda: Insects > Digestive system... | reverse complement strand
GCACCACCGCCGCATGACCCTTGCTTAGCAAAAATCGGTCAACCCCGCGCCGCATCTTGTGAAAATAAAGCGCAGCAACCAAATCCGCCGAGGAAAACGAGCCGCCAAGGTGCCCAAAGTTCCCCACTCCCATACTGGTGACTACATGCCGCCGCAAGGTCTTAGCCTTGTCGCGCAAACTTCCAAGCAATTCTTCTGAAAACATCAAACTTCACTCCTACCTGAAAAAATTGTAAACGGCTTCTGCCGCTCTTTTGTTCATAGCATCCACCTGCACAAGCTCCTCAACAGAGGCCTTACGGATAGGCTCGATTCCCTTAAAATGCCGCATAAGCGCCTTGCGCCTTGCCGCGCCTATCCCGGGTATCTCGTCCAAAACCGACCGCACCTGCGAGTCCGCACGCAGCTTCCGATGGTATTCAAGCGCAAAACGGTGAACCTCGTCCTGCACCCGCGTCACCAGCCGAAAGCCCTCACTGTTCCGAGGCATGGATATTTCCTCGTTATTATACATCAAACCGCGCGTTCGGTGGCGGTCGTCTTTCACCATACCGCAGACAGGAATCGACAAGCCCATGTTCATCAAAACCTCCTCGGCGGCATTAACCTGCCCCTTACCGCCGTCTATCATCAGCAAGTCGGGCTTTTTGCCGAATTCTTCGCCGCTAAGCAGCCGTTTGAAGCGCCGCGTGATAACCTCCTCCATACTAGCATAGTCGTCCGGGCCATGCACGCCTTTTATCTTGAATTTCCGATAATCGCTCCTCTTGGTTTTTCCGTCTTCAAAGACTACCATAGACCCGACAGACTCAAAGCCCTGTATGTTAGAAATATCATAAGCCTCTATCCGCAAAGGCGGTTCGCGCAAATGCAGCGCGTCGGCAAGCTCACCAAGCGCAGTCTGCGCCCGTGTCGTCTCCCGTTTAATATGCGCGCCGAACTGTTCAAGCGTAAGCGCGGCATTCCGCGCGGCAAGCTGCAAAAGCTGATGCTTCTCGCCCTTCTGCGGAACAATAATGCGCACCGAGCGCCCTTTAAGCTGACTTAGCCAAGCAACAAGCGTATCATGCTCCGCCGCGGCCTGCCCCAAGATTAATTCACGCGGAATAAAAGCCGCCTCACCATAAAACTGCTTGATAAACGCGGCAAAAATTTCAGCGCCGGACAGCTCCGATTCCGTCCCCTGCATCATAAAATGCTCGCGCCCCGTCATCTTCCCGTCCCGCACAAAAAAGACCTGTACAAGCGCCTCGTCCTCGCGCCGCGCCAAGGCAATCACATCACGGTCGTCCACCGACGTATTTTCAACCTGCTGCTTCTCGGTCAGCAGCTTAATGGAGCCGAGAATGTTCCGCAGTTCAGCCGCGCGTTCAAACTCCAAGTCCTCGGCGCAAACCGCCATCTCCTTCTGCAAACGCGCAACAACAGGCTCCACCTTCCCCTGAATAAAAGCCACAGCCTCGTCCACCATCAGCTGGTAGTCTTCCTCCGAAATCAACCCGTGGCAAGGCGCCTTGCAATGCTGCAAATGCTGCTGGAGACAAGGCCGCCCCTTTCCAAAATCACGCGGAAACCGCCGAAAGCACCGCCTAAGCGGCCACACATCATGCACCACCCGCAAAATCTCTCGCACCCTGTCGCCGCCGGGGTAAGGGCCAAACATCCGGCCCTTACCCTTCTTCTCCCTCTGATGCGCAAAAACCAAGCGCGGCAGCCGCTCATCCGTCAGCTTGATATAAGGATAAGCCTTATTATCCTTCAGACGGATATTATACTTAGGGTTATGCTCCTTAATCAGATTGCATTCAAGAATCAGCGCCTCAACTTCATTTTCCGTCACGATATATTCGAACTGTGTAATCCGCGCAACCAAACTCCGCACCTTTGGGTCGGTGACGGAGTTCTGAAAATAGCTGCGCACGCGGCTGCGGAGGCTGACGGCTTTGCCTACGTAGATGACGGTGTTCTGCCCGTCCTTCATTATATAAACTCCCGGCTTAGGCGGAAGCTGTTTCAGGGCATCAGGAATCGAGAACATGAGGCATATTCCGCAGCAAGTCCGCGTAGGTATCGCGGCGGCGTATCAGCACAAGCTCACCGCTTTCGCGTATAAGCACCTCCGCGGGGCGCAGACGGTGGTTATAAGTAGAAGCCATCGAATATCCGTAAGCCCCCGCGTCAAGCACACCAAGCGCGTCCCCTTCTTCGATAACGGGAAGCTCGCGGTTTCTTGCGATATAATCGCCGCTTTCGCAGACATTTCCGACTACATGCACCTTCTCGCTTCCGCCGGGCACCGCGCCTTCACGGTAAACCTCTATATCATGGTGCGAATCATAAAGCGTAGGGCGCAGCAAGACAGTGAATCCCAAGTCCGTCCCCACATATTTATCCTCCGCGTTATTTTTAACCGCATGAACAGTCCCGAGCAAAACCCCGCTTTCCGCAGGAATAAACCGCCCCGGCTCAATCATGCAATCAAGCTCACGCCCATATCCTTCCGAAAACTCCGTCATAAAAGCAGCAAGCGCTCCCCCAAGCGCAGGCATGTCCAAAGAACCCTCGCCGTCCTGCTTATGGTAAGGAATCCCAAACCCGCCGCCTAAGTCAATAAATTCAAGCGTATCAAAATTCTTGGCCATGGCAAGCATCCGCTTCACGCTGTCCATATAGATATTCACATCAAGGATATGCGAACCGATATGCTGATTTATGCCGACGATGGTAAGCTTGTGCTTCGCCAAAACCTCCTTCACCTGCGGAATATACTCCTCGTTCACCCCAAACTTGGTCTTTTTGCCGCCTGTCACGACGTTATCATGATGCCCGCTCCCCACTCCGGGGTTGAAGCGCACAGCCACCCTTCCGCCGGGGTTGGCACGGCCATATCGGTCAAGCTGCGAAACCGAATCCGCGCTGAACAAAATCCCCTTCTCAACCGAGTACAGCATGTCCTCTGTAGACGCATTGTTAGTGATATAGAAAATTTCGCCGGGCTTATATCCAACCGCAAGCAGCGCCTCTATCTCGCCCGGGCTGGTAGCCTCGCCGCGCAAGCCCTCCTGCTTCGCGATTGCAAGAAGCGTCAGGTTCGTGTTTGCCTTAATCGAATAGTTTACATGAAAACGCGAATACGGACACATCCCCATCACCTCGCGGCAGCGCTCGCGGAAAATCCGCTCATTGTATACGTATAGAGGGCTGCCGTATTCGCGCAGCAGCGCGTGCGGGTTGTGCCCTTGGTAAAAGTTCAAATCTTCTGTCACATTCATTTATATGTCTCCTTTTGAAGTTTTTCCTATTAGAATCAAATCAGCCGCGGCAAGCGCAGCCATCGCCTCCACGACAGGTACGGCGCGCGGTACGATTAGCGGGTCGTGGCGTCCTTTTATGTTCAGGCGGATACTCTCGCCTTGGCGGTTTGCGCTCTCCTGCGTTTTCGCTATGGAGGGCGTCGGTTTGATTAATGCCTTGAAATATATAACGCTTCCGTCGGAAATGCCGCCGTATGTGCCGCCCGCGTTGTTGCTCCTTTTGCGGATTTCGCCGTTTTCGGCGTACATTGCGTCATTGTTCTCGCTTCCGCGCGTCTTCACTTCGCCGAAAGTGATGCCCTTCACGCCGCCGATTGACAGTACGCCGTGACCGATTACCGCTTCAAGCTTATCGAAGACAGGCTCGCCCACTCCGGGCGGTATACCGACGATTTCGCAGTAAACCTCGCCGCCTAGCGAGTCGCCTTCCGCAATCGCCGCTTCCACAAGAAGCGCCGCGGCTTCGTATGCGGCCTCGTCGGGCATGTTCAGCTTATTCTTTACAGCAAAGTCTATGTTTCCGGCAACAACGCCCGCGATAGAATGCGTATAGGCACGCACAGTCACGCCAAGCCCCGCAAGAAACTTCTGCGCGATTGCACCGCCTGCCACCCTCGCCGCCGTCTCCCGCGCCGAAGCCCGCCCGCCTCCGCGGTAGTCCCGAAAGCCGTATTTCAAGTCATAGGTATAATCAGCGTGCCCCGGGCGGTACGAGTCGCGGTCATAGTCCCGCGAACGCTGGTCCGTATTACGAATCATCATAGAAATCGGAGTACCCGTCGTGCGCCCCTCAAAGACACCCGACAAAATCTCCACAGCGTCATCCTCCTTCCGCGCAGTAGCAAAAGGTGACGCACCGGGCTTTCGCTTATCAAGCGCCGCCTGAACATCCGCGGCGGATAACTCCAGCCCCGCAGGGCATCCGTCCACCACAGCACCAAGCGCGGCACCGTGGCTTTCCCCCCATGTAGACAAACAAAACCGCTTACCAAAAATAGAACCAGACAACTTTTAACAACTCCTATCTCATGGTATTATATAATAAAAACGAGGTGTTAGCATCACAATTAAACAACTTACCGCTCTGAAAACAAAAAAAGGCCGTGACGAGCAAGACCTTTTCATCATAGAAGGGGAAAAATTAGTCGCGGAAATCCCCAAAGACTGGAAAATCCGCGCATACGTCTGCGCGGAAAGCTATACTTTTGAAAGCAGCCGCGCCCCGCGCATTACCGTGCAGGACAAGCGCTTCGCTTCGCTGTCCGACACCATCAACCCGCAAGGGATTTTCGCCGTCTGCGAAAAGCGCACTTTTACGCTTCACGATAAATCATTTCTGCTGCTCGGCGAACGCCTTGCCGACCCCGGCAACATTGGTACGCTGATTCGTACCGCCGCGGCAGCCGGAGCCTGCGGCGTTATTTTGTCGGAAGGCAGCGGAGATATTTACAATCCCAAGGTAATCCGCGCGGCCGCGGGCGCCTTCCTCCGCATTCCCGTGATAGATTCGGCTGATTTCCCTAAGCTGATTCCGCAGCTTAAAACCGAAGGGCTGACGTTTCTTGCCGCGCATTTGCAGGGCGCGGTACTCCCCTACTCGCTTGACCTCCGCGGAAACCTAGGCATACTAATAGGCAACGAGGCGCACGGGCTTTCGGATGAAGTCAGCGCACTTGCAGATTTCCGCGTTAAACTGCCTATGCAGGCGGGGGTCGAGTCGCTTAACGCTTCCGTAGCGGGCGGGTTGCTGCTATACGAAGTTGTGCGCCAGCGATTGCAGAAAGCTTAGCTTGATTAGCCGCTTGTTGAGCATATTTTGAACTGTTTGCGCGTCTTCCAAACTCTCGATTAGGGCTGCCATCGCTTCGAGAATTTTCCGCTCCTCTGTGATTGCTACCTGAACGCCCTGTGAGAAGCTCATTGTCATATTTATTTGAGGCTCCTTTGCGTCAAAGCTGCGGTTGTGCCTGCTTTGCAGGATTTGGTTGTATTGGCGGGAGCGGTTTTCGCATTCGCGTGAAATTTCTTGGATGGCGTGTTTGTGTTCCTCCGACGGCGCGATTCCCGACAGGTATGCGTAAAATAATGACGCGTTGCGCTCATCTTGAATCAGACGCTCAAGCAGCGGAATGCACTCGTCATTTTGTGTCTCAATTTGCGGTTCTTCCGTTTCAGCTGCGGGCGCCTTGCCTAGCTTTTCGAGCGCTGCTTTTGTTTCATCGTCGATTGGTTCGAAGCGTACGCCGTCGGGCAGGCCTCGGTTCGCCTGACGGAACCGCTCCGCCGAAGACTGCGGCGTCTCGGCAGGCACGGGAACAGGGATGGCGTCCGGCATAAACCGAGGCGGCATAGGCGGCATCCGCCATTCCGGCCTTTTCGGTTTTTCCGCAACTCCAGGCTGCGCAAGCACGCCCTTCAAAAGCGGGTGTTCCAAATCTCCGCTTAGAAATGAATTATTAAACTTAGGCGCGGGGCGCTGGCGCGGGAATCTGTTTCCGGCAACATTGCCCATTCTGTGATTAGCAAAAGTATTGAAGAAAGGTGTCTGATTCAACGACGGTGGATGTTTTGCCATACGGGTAAACCTCCGCTCTTTCACATCAAATATAACCCATTATATGGTGAAAGAGCTTAAAAGGTTCTTCGCTGTCTCCGCTGCTTTTTCGAAATCGCTGTGCAGGTACAGCATATCGTTTATTTTTTCTAGCGTGCGGCGTGTTTTTTTCGTAAGCGGTAGGCCGATTAAGGCTTCAAGCGCAGCGTTCGCCGCGTCGTCGTCGTAGTTTTCGCAGGCTTCTATGACCTTTTCAAGCCCGGCACTCAGTATGTTGCTGTCTTCGTTGTCGTTATCCTCATTTTTCGAGGTCTTCTTCGGGCTTAGGCGTTCGCTTATATCTCTCAGCATAGTTACAAAACCGCCCAAGTATTGGTTTATGTAAACCATGTCGTTCTTCTGTCCTGCTTTTTCCAGTTTGAAGGCGTGTTCGGCTGCTGCTGCCTCGCCTACGTTGCGTAGGGCTGATTTTATGCCGTGCGCGGTGGTGGTCAGGAGCTTCATGTCGCCTTTTTCCGCGGTTTCTACCAGAGCTTTTGCGGCTTTTTTTGCGTCGCGGACAAATACTTCTATTAGCTTTATGCTTACCTCAGGCGGATGCGCGGGCGCCTTTTTGGCTTCTCTCTTATGCACGTATTTGTTAAGCACCTCGTCCAGGCGTTCCAAATCAATCGGCTTTGACAAAAAATCGTTAAAGCCATGCGATATGAACATCTTGTCGTTGCCTGTCAGGGCATTTGCCGTTAGCGCGACAATCGTGCCCTTGTAGCCGCGGGCGCGTATTTTTTGCGTGGCTTCTATGCCGTCCATGCCGGGCATCATGTGGTCCATGAAAATGATATCGTAGCTGTTTCCGTTCTGCACCTTCGCCAAAGCCTCAAAGCCGCTTGTCGCCTTGTCTACTTCAAGCTGATACGGCGCAAGCAAGCCGTGTACCACGTACAGGTTTGTTTCGACATCGTCTACCACAAGCACCCGCCCGCCCCGCATTTCTTCGTGTTCTATGTCCGCGGCGGCAGGTTTTTTCGCTTCTTCATACGTTTGGTTCTCCAGCTGCTTTGAGATTTCGCTGCTGATTACCTCGCCGCCCGCCACGCGCTTCTGCTTTACCCTTACCGAAAATGTGCTGCCCTTGCCGAACTCGCTTTTTACTTCTATCGTGCCGTCCATCATGTTTACCAGCTGCCCTGTTATCGCAAGGCCAAGCCCTGCGCCCCCCGCGGTGCTGTGCAGCTCGCGGTCAAGCTGCACGTATTTTGTGAAGATGCTGCCCAGGTCGTCGGGCTTTATACCTTTCCCGCTGTCTTCTACGTCTATATGAATCTCCATGTAGTCAGTCATGTCCTTGTAGTTTATGTGGAGCGTGACATGCCCGGCGTCTGTATACGTAATCGCGTTTGAAAGCAGATTGTTCAAGATTTGTTTCAAGCGAAGCTCATCGCCGTACAGGCGCTGCGGCAGATTTTCGCCCAGTTCAAGCCGCAGGCTTACGGAGGGCTTTGCGGAGACTCTTATCCCGCTCAGCTGCATTATATCGTTGATTAGCCCGGGGAAGTCGTATTCCGACGGCTCCAGTTTAAGCTTTCCCGTTTCGATTTGCGAAAGGTCAAGTATATTGTTGATTACGCGGAGCAGGTCGTGGGTCAGGTCGTAGATTTTGTTAAAACTCTGCTTCGTGTCTTCTTCCAGAGCCTTCTTTTGCAATTGGATTTGAGTTATGCCTATGATTCCGTTCATCGGTGTGCGGATTTCATGGGACATTGTCGCAAGGAAATCCGTTTTTGCTTTGTTTGCTATCGCCGCCTCGTCCAAGGCCTCTTGCAGCTCGGTCAGGTCATGCACCTGCATAAGCGCGCCGATTACCTGCCCTTTTCCGTCCCTAACCGGCTCTATGCCCAGGTCAAACTCGAACGCGCTGCCGTTCCGCAGTGATGTGTTTGCGCGGTAGTTGATTGACTCGCCGTCTTCCAGGCAGCGCTTGACTTGCACAAGCAGCCTGTTGTACGACTCGGGCAGCATAGCTTCCGCTACGCTTTCCATAAAGTCCCTGCCCTCAAGCATATCCGGGTCGAAACCTATTTTGCGCAGGTTTTCCTTTGTTCCTTTGACGAAATTCCGCTTTGCATCCATTATTACGATTATATCGTAGGAATGTGCCATCATCATTTCTATATACTTTTTATCCATATTATAGTGCCATCTCCAAAAATTTTTCCCGGAAAGCATCCGCTACTTCTGTAAAAACAGATATTATCGACGGGTCGAAGTGTGTGCCGCTGTCTTTTGTGATGATTTCCACTGCTTCTTCATGGGAGAAGGGTTTTTTATACGGACGGTCGCAGACGAGTGCGTCGTATACGTCCACTACCGCCATTATCCTGCCTTCGAGGGGGATGTCTGTGCCCTGCAAGCCGCGCGGGTAGCCTTTGCCGTTCCATTTTTCGTGGTGGCAGCCCGCAAACAGCCTTGCGTGGCGAAGGAATCCTTCGTCCTGTGTCCGCTCGGTGATTAGGTCTATGATGCGCTCGCCCTCTGTTGTATGGGTCTTGATTAGTTCGAACTCCTCGTCGCTAAGCTTGCCCGGCTTGTTTAGGATAGTGTCGCTTATCGTGATTTTCCCTACATCGTGCAGCTGTGCGGACGGCAGAAGCAGGTTCAAGTCCCACGCGTGTATTTCTTCCGTATAAACCTCGCCGCGGATAAGCGCGTCTATCAGGATTTCTAAATACATTTGTGTACGTTCGATGTGACCGCCCGTTACCGTGTCTCGTTTCTCCACCATATCCGATATTACGGTGATGGTAGCGTTGTGCAGTTCAAATATCTTTGCCTGCCCTTGTTTTATCAGTTTGTCCGTCTCGATGTGCGTTTCGATGCGCCTTACCAAGACAGGCGGGGAGAACGGCTTGTTTATGTAATCAAGCGCGCCTAGTTCAAAACCCCGTATCTCGGATTCCGCATCTTGTTTTGCCGTCAGGAAAATGACGGGAATGCTTTTGTGTTTGCTGCTTGACTTTAATGTCTGTATGGTTTGGTAGCCGTCCATCTCGGGCATGTCTACATCGAGGAGGATTAAGTCGGGCGTAAGCCGCTCTAGCAGCTGAAACATCCGCTCGCTTGACGGCAGTGCGAATGTCTTGTAAATCCCGCTTAAAGCGAGCTTCGCCGCCATTAGGTTCGTATCGTTATCATCGACGATAAAAACTGTCTTCATAGTGCGCTCCTCCGTCAGTGCTTTTTGTCTACTATACCGTCTTTTTTAGAAAAAATCAAATACTTGACTTTAACGGATTCTTCGTCTATTATAGTGCAGTTGTATTTATGAACGCCACTTTTAATCCGATTAGCCCCGGATTTCAATATGAAATGAGGAAATAAAAATGAGAACCACATTCATCACAAAACCCTTGGAAATCGAGCGTAAATGGTACGTTGTCGATGCCGAAGGCCAGACACTCGGACGCCTCTGTACCGAGATTGCGCGCGTACTCCGCGGTAAGCATAAGCCTATCTACAGCCCTAATGTAGATGCGGGCGACTATGTTATCGTAGTGAACGCCGAAAAAATCAAGGTGACAGGCAAGAAACTGTCCCAGAAGCAGTATGTGCGCTATTCGAACTATATAGGCGGAAGGCGCGAAACCTCCTTGCAGGAAATACTGCAAAAGAAGCCGGAATACGCAATTTCTCATGCCGTAAAAGGGATGCTTCCCAAAAATAACCTCGGCAGGGCAATGTTCAAGAAATTTCACGTATACGCAGGGCCTGAGCATAAGCACGAAGCGCAGAAGCCCGAACCTTTGACATTCGAACAAGGAGGTAAGTAATATATGGCAGCAGGAATGTATTACGGTACCGGCAGGAGAAAAAGCTCTGTAGCCAGAGTCTATTTGCTGCCCGGCACGGGGAAAATTACGGTAAATAAAAGAGATGTTGACGATTATTTCGGATTTGAAACACTGAAACTAATCATCCGCCAGCCTTTGGAGCTGACTTCTACGCTCGGCAGTTATGACGTAAAGGTAAATGTGTTCGGCGGAGGCTATACAGGGCAGGCAGGGGCGATTCGCCACGGAATATCCCGCGCATTGCTTCAAGCTGACGAGGAATACCGCGGAGCATTGAAAAAAGCAGGATTCCTTACACGCGACCCACGTATGAAGGAGCGTAAAAAGTATGGACTTAAAGGTGCAAGGCGTGCGCCTCAGTTCTCTAAGAGGTAATCTTAATACGTTTACAAGAGGCTGTCTTGCTTGAAAGAGCGAGACGCCTCTTTTTGCGTTTACATAGATAGTTAAAATTTTCCACTAAAGGAGCGTTGTTTTATGACTCTTATCAAAAACCTTCGCATAGGTGCGAAACTGGCTTTGGGATTTGGGTTACTTTTGGCTTTGGTGTTGGTTCTTGCGGTTTACGCGATTTACGCGCTGTCAAGCACCGCGGAGAGCTACCAACGGATTCAGGACGGCCCGCAGGCCCGGTACCTGCTGCTTGAAAACATGGACATGGCTATTACCGACATGCGCCACAAATCCACGCTTATCGCCCTTTACAGCGGCGACACTGAAAGGATTTCCGCTCATGAGGCGGAGCTGGACGACCTGCGTGAGTATGTCCGTAATCTCGCCCAGAGATTCCGTGATAATCTGGTCGCCGACCCGGTAATGAGCCAAGATGCAAGAAACACCCGCACGGGACAAATCAACTCTTTAGAAAACTCCATACTTGCCTACGTTAACAACCATATACTTCCGATACAGGCGGCGGCTCACGCGAACGACTTGAGCGAAGCAATCCACCTCATCTACGTGAAATCACACGCGGACGAGGCTATCGATGCCGAGTTTAACGCTTTGTTCGGCGAAATCAGCGCCTATCTTACGCAAGCTAACGCCGATAACACAGCAAGCACCAACGCAAGCATCAGGACTAAGATAATTGTATCCGCCGTCATATTTGTGCTTGGCATAGTGATTGCGATTGTAATTACGCGGCTTATTACAAGGCCGATTAACGAAATCGTAGGCACGGTCAACGACGTAGCGCACGGGCATTTGAACGTGAACATCCGCACAGACAGCAAGGACGAAACGGGCGATTTGGCAAGAAGCACACAGCAGCTTGTAGACACGCTGCAAAGGCTAATCAAGGACATGGACGGCATGGCGGACGACCACAGCCGCGGCGAAATCGACAGCTTTATCCACGCGGGCAACTTTGACGGAGAGTACGGCACCGTCGCCGACAAAATCAACGACATGCTGAAATCCACACTAGACACCCAAAACCTTGTCGTGGGGACATTTATCGAAATCGCGGAAGGTAATTTCAAGGCTGACCTGCCGCCGCAGCCCGGTAAAAAAGCTTCGCTGAACGAAGCCGTAAACGGTATGCGCGAACAGATTAACGCAGTGGCAGGCGAAATCAACTTCCTGATAGACGCAGCCGCAGTAAAGGGCGACCTCGCAGTCAACATCCAAGAAGCCAAGTATTCCGGCGGATGGCGCGATATCATGGTCGGGCTGAACAATCTCGCGAAGGCGGTAAATGACCCAATCGAAGAAATCCGCGACGCTATTTCCGAGCTTGGAAAAGGCTCGTTTGCAACCAAGGTAAACGGCAGCTATCCCGGCGATTTCAAGGTAATAAAAGACGCGGTGAACGGTACAATCGACTCGCTTAACGGGTACATTAAGGAAATGAGCGAAATGCTGGGAAGCATCTCGGCAGGCGATTTGACGCGCAGTATTTCAAGAAACTACGTAGGCGAGTTCAGCCAAATAAAGGATTCGATTAACAACATCAGCGGCACGCTTAACAAGACTATGTCAGAGATTACCACCGCAAGCGAACAGGTATTATCGGGTGCGAAACAAATTTCCACATCCGCTATGGACTTGGCAAACGGCGCAACCGAGCAGGCAAGCTCCGTCCAAGAGCTTAACGCATCCATAGACCTGATTAACCAGCAGACAAAGCTGAACGCGGAAAACGCGGAGCAAGCAAACGGGCTGTCCACCACATCCACACAAAACGCCCGCGAAGGTAACGACGCGATGAAAGAAATGCTCACAGCCATGGAGCAGATTAAGGATTCCTCGCACAATATTTCACGGATTATCAAGACGATACAGGATATTTCGTTCCAGACCAATCTGCTTTCGCTTAACGCAGCCGTGGAGGCGGCAAGAGCAGGCGAACACGGCAAAGGTTTCAGCGTTGTTGCCGAAGAAGTACGGAATCTGGCAAGCAGAAGTCAGGCAGCCGCTACGGAAACCGACGGGTTGATATCCGAATCGATTAGCCGTGTGGACTCCGGCGCCGATATCGCGGTTTCTACCTCCGAATCACTGGACGTTATCGTGACGGGCGCTACAGAGATTTCCGATATCATCAACGGGATATTCAATGCCTCGAAAGAGCAGGCAGAGGCTATTTCGCAGGTAAGTGTCGGATTGCAGCAGATTTCGCAGGTTGTGCAGAGCAACAGCGCCGTGTCGCAGGAGACGGCAGCGGCTTCCCAACAGCTTAATTCCCAAGCAGAATTGTTACAGCAGTTGGTTGGATATTTTAAGGTGTAGTGTCACTAACCAACCGGACAAACAACTCGCCGCGATGTTCAAAATTATCAAACATATCCCAGCTAGCGCAGGCCGGAGACAGCAGTACACAGTCTCCGGCTGCGCTTTTTTCTCGCGCAAGCCGCACTGCGTCTTCTAAACTGTCCACCCTTGTGTACTCACGGAAACCCGCCTCATCACAAGTTTCCGCAATCTGCGCGGCAGAATCGCCCAAGATAAGCAAGTGCTTCACCCGCCCGTCAAACTCGCGTACCCAGTCGGAAAAATCCGTCTTTTTGTCATACCCGCCGCCAATCAGCACGACAGGGCGCTGCATGGATGTTAGACCCTTAATCGCCGCGTCGGTGTTGGTCGCTTTTGAATCGTTAAAATATTCCACGCCGTCCACCGTAGCCACGTATTCGAGGCGGTGCGGCACGCCCTTGAATGAAAGAAGGACTTCCGCAATTGTCTCGGGCGGCACGCCTGCGCACAGGGCTAGAGCCGTAGCGGCAAGGGCGTTTTCCGGCATGATTCGCGTGCGGTTTACGTCCGTCACAGTGTATTCCTTGCCGAACAGCCGCGCTTTGATTATGCCGCTTTCGAGGTATACGCCGCTTTCGAGCTGCTCCTTTGCGCTGAAATAGACTGTATTGCACGGCGGACGCATTCCGCGCGTTACCGCGTTGTCGTAGCCAAGCACCGCAAAGTCCTCCGCGCGCTGCTGCTCGAAAATCCGCTCTTTTGCGTGCTGATATATGGCCATGGTCTTGTGGCGGTCTAGGTGGTCGGGCGTCATGTTCAAGACCGCGCTGACCCTTGGCGCAAACGCGTGTACAGTCTCCAGCTGAAAGCTGCTGATTTCCGCAACGACCCAGTTTTCCTCCGTAAGCTCCATCACATGCTCCGTGAACGGGATGCCGATGTTGCCGACCACGACTGTGTTCGCGTTGTGCTTATTAAGAATCTCGCCGACTAAGGTGGTGACGGTGGTTTTCCCGTTGGTGCCCGTGATTGCGACAATCGGACAAGGGCAAAGCCGATACGCAAGCTCAACTTCCGCCCACACGGGAATGCCCGTCGCACGGGCTTTTTCCAGAAACGGCAAATCAAAAGGAATCCCCGGGCTGATGACAACCAGTGCAAAATCCTCGATTATATCATCCGGATTCCGTCCCAAATACGTTTCGAACCCCTCGGGCGGCAGGCTCCAGTCGACTTCTTCCTTCAAATCCTGCGCAACGACCTCCGCGCCAAGCCGCGCAAGCAACCGCGCCGCCGACTGCCCGCTGCGGGCCATACCGCACACCAAAACCCTTTTGCCATTAAAATCCATACCGTCCCCAACCTTTGCTATTTTTTTCCATTATATCACTAAACGACCACGATTGGCATAGTGTATTCATTAAAATACCGATGCTCGGGAAAAGCCAAGCCGTACAGGCGCGTAGCACGGATTTCATAATCAAGCATAGCAAACGACGCATTCTTCAAGTTAGTCACCACGGGAAGCTCAGCACGTTTTTCAAGCAAGCCAAGCAAATCCGCCCGCCCGCGCCTAAAGCCCAGCACACGGATATACTGCGGCTCGCCGCCCATTTCCTTAATCCCCAAAATAATATGCAAGACCGCCCGCTGCAAGCGCAGATAGGTATAACGCTTAGTCTTGGCCGCGCCGATGATTTCAGAAATCAGCCGATGCCCTTCCGCACAGCTGCGCAGCCTGTTTTCAAGCCCTTCGGAAACATCGGCAATCTCCCGCAAATCCGCCGCGCTGTGACTTCTCAAAATGTAATGCAAGACCATACTCAAATTGTCTAAATCCGCATAGCTGCCGCCCGCTTTTTTCAACTCCGCGCGAACCTCCTTGGCAGAACCGGGCGACCGCGGCACGGTCAGCGGCTCAATCTGCGAACCGAGCGCATCAAGCGCCTTCAAGTATTCAATCCCCAAAATATTGTTAGGCGTATTAGGTACATCCACATCGGCAGCCCGCGCCCGCGCAGCCGGGTAAGATAACCCCTCCCCTAAAGCCTCGCGCAGCCTCGCCCGAAAATCATCGTCCTCAACAAACAACCCTTCCCGCAGCGCCGCGATACTCCCCCACTCGCTCCCAAAGCACATGCAGTTCACCACTCCGCTTTTTTCCAGCAAAGCAACCGCCCCGCGCGCAAAAACCTCCGCCGAAGCCGCAGCAAAACAAAGCGGCAGCTCAATTACCAAATCCACACCCGCTTCCAAAGCAATGCGCGTCCTTTCCCACTTATCCGCAATCGCAGGCTCGCCCCTCTGCACAAAATTCCCGCTCATGACAGCCACAACACTATCAGCACCTGAAATTTCCTTCGAACGCGTCAAATGCCCTGCATGACCGCTGTGGAAGGGGTTGTACTCGACCACTATTCCAAGATTCTTCATTTTATTTGCCTTTCACACTTGATTTGTTTCTATAATAATATTAATATAGGCATACATGCAATTTAATTTATGACTTGGCGGGGTGGTAAATCGTGAAAGAATTGACGGATGCTGAATTTAAGCGCATACGCGACTACATCAAGACAAACTACGGTATCAACATGGGAGACGAAAAAAAATCCCTAATCTATTCCAGACTGCGGGCGACCCTTGTTAAAGAGGGTTTCGAAAATTTTACGCAGTACTTTGACCATTTGCTTAAAGACCCCTCCGGTGAAGGCATCATCAACTTCGTGAACAAGGTGACGACAAACCACACCTTCTTCATGCGCGAGGCCGACCACTTCGACTACTTCCGCGATACTGTGCTGCCCTACATCGAAGACAAGTATGCCCGCCAAAAAGAAATAAACATCTGGTGCGCAGCAAGCTCCTCGGGCGAGGAACCAAGCACCCTCCAGATGATAATGCAGGATTATTTCGACGGTAAAGGCTGGAACACAGAGCTTCTTGCCACAGACATATCCTCACAGGCCTTGGACAAAGCCGTACATAGCGTCTATCCTAACGATAAAGTAGCGGCACTGCCCGACGGATGGCGCAAGAAATATTTCAAGAGATACGACGACAGCAACTCCGTACTAACCGACCAAATCCAAAAAAATATCACCTACCGCAAATTCAATCTTATGGAGCCGCGATTCAGCTTCAAGAAGAAAATGCATGTGATTTTCTGTCGTAATGTTATGATATATTTCGACAACGAAACCCGCGACCAAGTTGTAGGGAAATTCTACGATATTATAGAGCCGGGCGGGTATATCTTCATCGGACATTCCGAATCCCTGACTCATACTAAGACAGCATTCAAGTATATTATGCCCGCTGTTTACAGGAAAGAGTAAAATTGGGTATTGTTTTATTTGCAAATTTCGTATAGAATCAGTTTTGATGTAAGCAGGAAGAAGAAAGGTGATGGGTAATGGCAGATTTTGACAGAGAATCGATGCTAGAGATGTTCATTTTTGAAATGAGCGGTCTAGTCGGACAGTTGGAGCAAACCGTCGTACAAAGCGAGACAGAATATAACATGGACCAGATAAATGAAATCTTCCGTGTCATGCATACGATAAAGGGTTCTTCGGCTATGATGATGTTCGACGCAATCGCCAACGTTGCCCATGTAGTGGAGGATTTATTCTATTACCTCAGGGAAAATTCACCGGTAGGCGTCGATTACTCCAGCCTGTCGGACTTGGTGCTTGAGGGTGCCGACTTCATGAAGATAGAACTGGCGAAGATTCAAGAGGGAGCAGCCTCAGACGGCGACCCCTCCGAAATATCGGAAGCAATAAGAAAATTCCTAAGCGGACTAAAAAGTGGTGGAAGCGGCGAAGCAGCCGCGCCAGACGGCAGCGGAGGAAGTGCTCCGGCGGATTCACCACCGCCGGCACACTTTGGCGCCGAGGAGGGAGCCTCGATGTATACTTACAAAGCAAAAATCACATTTGAAGACGGCTGCGAGATGGAAAATATCCGTGCCTACACATTGGTTCACAATCTGATGGACCACGCCACATCTATCCGGCACACACCGGAAGATGTAATCGACGAAGCGGCAATCGAGATTATCCGTCAAGCGGGTTTCTTTGTGGATTTCAAAAGCTCAAAGCCCCTTAGCGAGATTGAAAAGCATCTAATGGGTACGGTTTATCTCAAAACCCTTGACCTTCAGGAAATTTCCGAAGGCGAGGAGGCGACGTTTGACACACCGGCAGCAGCGGAAGCACCGCCGGAAGAAGCAGCGGCACCGCCTGCGGCGGCAGCAGCACCGCCGGTCGAGCCTCCGGCAGCACCACAGCTGACAGAGACACTCATAAACGTGCAGCCCGCCGCACCGCCTGCAACCCAAGCACAAAAACAAGAAGCGGCAGCCCAAGCGGAAGAATCCAAGGCGAAGTCGTCCGGCCCTGTACAGCAAGTGATTAGTGTAAACGTAAACAAACTGGATGCGCTTCTGAACCTAATGGGCGAGCTTGTTATCTCCGAAGCAATGGTGACACAAAACTCGGAGCTTGACGGAATACCGCTCGACAGCTTCATGAAAGAAGCGAGACAGCTCCGTAAAATCATAAATAATCTGCAAGAGACAGTACTTTCCATGCGAATGGTTCCGCTGTCCGGCACATTCTTCAAAATGCACCGCATAGTGCGCGACATGTGCCGTCAGCTGAACAAGGACGTACAGCTCGAAATCATTGGGGAAGACACCGAGGTTGACAAGAACACGGTTGAACATATTTCCGACCCTATCATGCACATCATCCGTAACTCGATTGACCACGGCATAGAGATGCCGGATGCGCGTGAGGCGGCAGGCAAGCCTGCCAAGGGCAAAGTTATCCTGCAAGCGAAGCACTCGGGCAGCGATGTTTTGATTACAATTCAAGACGACGGCGCCGGGATTAATAAGGCAAAGGTACTGGATAAGGCAAGGGAACACGGTCTGCTGCGCAAGCCCGACAACGAATACACCGATAAGGAAATCTATCAGTTCATATTCATGGCAGGTTTCTCTACGAACTCGGAAGTTACGGCGTTTTCTGGGCGCGGCGTCGGCATGGACGTCGTCAGCAACAACCTTGAAATAGTCGGCGGGACAGCACTTGTTGACTCTACTCCGGGCGAAGGCAGCACCTTTACCCTGAAGATTCCGATGTCGCTTGCGATTATCGAAGGTATGACCATCCACATGGCGGGCGCTAAGTACACGATTCCGATTGCGAACATCAAGCGTTCATTCAAGCCGACGATGGAAGATGTGTTTATGGACCCTAACGGTAACGAAATGATTACCGACAGGGGTGAAATATATAATGTTGTGCGTCTGTACGATTTCTTCGGTGTGGACGGCGCGATTACCAATCTGGAAGAAGGTATTCTCATTCAGATAGAGAACGGCGACGATTTCATCTGCTTGCTTGTCGATGAGCTTATCGGCGAACAGCAAGCGGTTGTTCAGCCTATGCCTAAATATTTCAACAAGGTGCAGGGGCTGAGCGGATGTACGCTGCTCGGTAACGGTGAAATCAGTTTGATTATCGATGTGCCGGGATTTTTTGACAAGTAGAGAGGTGAACGTATGGCTGATTTAATGCACTTGGACGAGGAGATAATCGTCGAGGATATAATGAAGGATATGTTCTTCATTTTCGAAATTGACAATGAGGACTATGGTGTGGAAGTTGCTAACGTCAAAGAGATTATCTCTATGTCGGAGCAGAAAATAACAAGCGTACCGCAGATGCCCGATTTCATCGAGGGGATTATCAATCTGCGCGGCGACTTGATTGGCGTCCTTGATGTGCGGAAGCGCTTTGGGAAAGAGACAAAAGACTACGACGAGAACACTTGCGTTGTTGTCATTATGTACAATAATTATCACCTTGGGCTGATTGTGGACGGTGTTAAGGCAACGCAGACGATTAAGCCCGAGAACGTGACCGCGCCGCCTAACGCTAAGCTGAACAGCTATAATCAGTTTATCAGGAACATTGGTCAGACCGCGGACGGCGTAAAGCTGCTTCTCGACATGGAGCGCTTCTTGGAGCAGTAAGCGAAAAAATTCTTTCATAATAACCCAGCGCATTTTCCTGCTTTGTAGGGCGATGCGCTTTTTGCATAGGAGTTGGGTTTGTGGCGCGGACGGTGCTTGATGTTTTGCAGAGTGACGGGATATATACAGAGGCGGCTTGCGGGGGCGCGGGCACTTGCGGCAAGTGCCTGGTAAGTGTGGACGGAATGCCGTGTTTGGCTTGCCAGACCGAGTTTCGTGACGGCATGAAGATTGAGGTTCGTGCCGAGGAACGGTTTGAGGTGCTGGGTGCGGTTTTTGATTCCAATTCCGATTTACCGGGCGGCGGCGAGTTTGGACTGGCTGTGGATATTGGGACTACGACTATCGCTTTTGCGCTTGTGAACTCGGTCAGCGGGAAAATCGCGTTCAGCCACGGCGTAGTAAACAGCCAACGGGCGCTTGGCGCGGATGTTATTTCGCGGATTAAAGCCGCGGACGAAGGTAAGCTTGAACTGCTTAACCGTTTCGTGGTTGAAGATATTCTGGGCGGAATCTCGTATATTTGCAGAGAGGGCGGGGTCGCGCCTTCGGCGGTTCGCAGCATGGTTATAGCGGGAAACACCACTATGCTGCATATTTTGCTTGGGCTGCCGTGTACATCGCTCGGCCAGTTTCCGTTCGAGCCGCTTTTTATTGATTTGCAGAGGCGTGATTTTTTTGGTATATTTCGGAAGGAGCTGCTTGATTGTGAAGTTTTGCTTCTACCGGGAGTTTCGGCTTTTGTTGGGGCGGATGTCTGTGCGGGGGTTTTGTACGGGGAGCTGCTTGAAGGCGGTGTGGAGCGGCTGCTTGTGGATTTGGGTACGAACGGCGAGCTTGCGCGGTTTGCAAGCGGGAATTATATGGTAGGGACGGCTACTGCCGCGGGGCCCGCGTTTGAGGCTGCGAACATCTCTTGCGGGGTGGGCAGCGTGGCGGGCGCGGTCGTGCGGGCGCGGTACTTGGCAGAGCGCGGCGTTTTCGAATGCGAAACTATAGGCGGCGCGGCGGCTGTGGGGCTTTGCGGCTCGGGAGTTTTGGATGTCGCGGCGGAATTGGTTAGGCATGGGTTTATCGATGAAGGCGGCGCTATGGACGAGGATTTTGCTGTTGCGCCGGGGATTTGGTTCACGCAGAAGGATGTGCGGGAGTTGCAGCTTGCGAAGTCTGCTGTGCGGGCGGGGATAGAGATTCTTTTGCTTGAGCATGAGTTGAGCTATGATGCGGTTGACAAGGTGTACTTGGCGGGCGGGTTCGGGCATAGTCTTAACTTTGAGAGTGCGATTGCGTTAGGGATTTTTCCCGAGGAATGGCGCGGGAAGCTGGAGTCCGTCGGAAACAGTTCGCTTGCGGGCTGTGTGCGGGTTTTGGCTGACCCGGAGGCGCTTGGTACGCTGCTTGAAATCACAGGCAGGGCGCGCGAAATAAATTTATCCGAGCATCCGCGGTTCAACGAATTATTCATGCAACATATAATGTTTGAAAAATAGCCCACAAGGAAATTATAAGGCTAGGGAGGTTTTCGGAATTGCTATGTGAAAAATGTCATCAAAAACCTGCGACGGTTCATATGCAGCAGTTTGTGAACGGCACTAAGACCGAGATGCATTTGTGCCACGACTGCTCTGTGCAAATCGAGGCGCCGATTTCTATAGATGCCTTGTTTAACGGCTTGCTTGGCTCGATTATGTCTATGTCGGCGGAGGCGAAGCCGGGCGGGCATTTTTCCCGCGTCAAGAGTGAGCCGTGTCCGACCTGCGGAATGACCTTCGAAGGATTCAAGGCGTGCGGCGGGAAGCTTGGCTGTGAGGCTTGCTACCGCGTTTTTTCGCGCGAGCTTGGCGCTATTTTGAAGAATGTGCAGGCCAGTATGAAACATGAGGGTAAGTTTCCGCAGAAGTTTGGTCAGGAGATGTTCCGCAAGAAGGAAGCGGGCAGGCTCCGCAGCCTAATGCAGAAGGTCATTGAGGAAGAAAATTTTGAGGAAGCGGCTAGGCTCCGTGACGAAATCCGCAGTCTGGAAACGGAGGAACTGTGATGGCGGCTTGGTATCAAGACCCGGAGGTGGACGAGGGCCCGATTATTTCGGCGAGGGTGCGGCTGGCTCGGAATGTGAAGAAGTACCCGTTCCGTCCGAAGCTGTCCGAGGAGCAGGCAAGGGCAATGGTTGCGGAGGCGACGGGCGCGCTTATGAATGACCGTACGGCTTGGGCAGAGCAGTTCAAGGTAATAGACCCCGCGGAGCATAGCGAGAGCGACCGGCGGATGTTCATAGAGAAGCATATAATCAGCCGCGAGTTTGATAAGGACGACTTGCCGCGCGGTCTGCTTTTGCAGGACGATTTCAATGTCAGCATTATGCTGAACGAGGAAGACCATATCCGCATACAGACGCTGTGCCCGGGCGATGATATAACAAGCTGCTGGGAGTCGGCGAACAGGATAGATGATTTGATAGAGGAGAGCGTGGAGTTTGCTTTTGACAATGATTTCGGATATCTGACGGCGTGTCCTACGAATGTAGGCACGGGTATGCGTGCTTCGTTCATGATTCATTTGCCGATGCTGGAGAAGACGGGGCAGCTAAAAAATCTGCTGCCTGCGATTGGGAAGTTCGGCATAGCAATCCGCGGGATATACGGCGAGGGTTCGGAGTCGATGGGCGGTATTTATCAGATTTCCAACCAGATAACGCTAGGTAAAAGCGAACACGACATTATTCAAGGCTTGCAGAGCGTTACAAACAACGTGATTGAAAAAGAAAACTGGATGCGCGAGAAGATGTTCGACAAGCATGGCGTAGATATCGAGAACAATATTTACCGTGCATACGGCGTACTGGCATACAGCAGAAAAGCAACGCTAAAGGAAGCCATGGACATGCTAAGCGAAATCAGACTAGGCTATTCGCTGCGGCTGTTAGACTTACCAAAACCGCAAAAGAGCATTTATCAGATAATGATGGAGATACAGCCGGGACATTTGATTAAAGAAGCCGGAAAAGATTTAGATGAAGCCGAACAAGACAAAGCAAGAGCCGAGTATCTAAGGCAAACAATAACAAATTAAAGGGTCAAGGGGCGAGCCCCTTGCAGGCGAAAAGGTCCGCTGGACCTTTTCGGGGACAGAGTCCCACGACCTTATAACTTAGGAGGAACTAAATGCAAGGACCGTTTACAGAAAAAGCGAGAATGGCTATTGATGGTGCGCAGCATGTTGCTGTGATGATGGGGCATGATTATGTTGGGACTGAGCATTTGTTGCTTGGGTTGATTGGGGTTACTGATGGTGTGGCGGCTAGGGCGCTTGCGGGTCAGGGTTGTGCGCGTGAGGATGTTGAGCGGCAGGTCGAGGATATGATGGGGCCGCATAATGCGGGCGGGCCTAGCGGGCCTCGTGACTTTACGCCTCGTACTAAGCGGATTTTTGAGATGAGTTATCAGGAAGCTGCGCGGATGGGTGTTAATTATGTCGGGACGGAGCATCTGTTGATTGCGTTGTTGAGGGAGTCTGACAGTATTGCTGTGCGGATTTTGGGTGCGCTTAGTGTTAATATCCAGAAGGTCTATGATGATATTTTGGCGATGCTTGGCGAGGGCGGTAAGCCGGGTATGGCGCAGCCTATGGGGCCTAAGGGCTTCCAGAGCGGTCAGCAGCGGACGGCGACGCCGTTTTTGGATAAGTTTAGCCGTGATTTGACGCAGATGGCGAATAATTTTGACCCTATCGTTGGCCGGAACCGTGAGATTGAGCGGGTTATCCAAATCCTTAGCCGCCGTACGAAGAATAATCCGTGCCTTGTCGGCGACCCCGGGGTCGGTAAGACGGCGATTGCCGAGGGGCTTGCGCAGCGGATTCAGAGCGGTGATGTGCCTGAAATTTTGATTGGTAAGCGGCTTGTTAATCTGGATTTGTCTTCGATGGTGGCGGGCAGTAAGTACCGCGGCGAGTTCGAGGAGCGGATTAAACGTGTGTTGCAGGAAGTTACCGGGTCGAACAATAATGTCATCCTGTTCATAGATGAGCTGCATACGCTTATCGGTGCGGGTGCCGCGGAGGGTGCGCTTGATGCCGCGAATATTTTGAAGCCTGCGCTTGCGCGTGGTGAGATGCAGGTTATAGGTGCGACCACGCTTGACGAGTACCGTAAGCATATCGAGAAGGACGCGGCGCTAGAGCGGCGTTTTCAGCCTGTGATGGTGGACGAGCCGAGCGAGGACGAGGCGATAGCGATTCTTGCGGGTATCCGCGATAAGTATGAGGCGCACCATGGTGTGAAGATAACCGACGACGCAATCGATGCGTCTGTTAAGCTTGCTTCGCGGTATATCACCGACCGCTTTCTGCCGGACAAGGCAATCGATTTGCTGGACGAGGCTTCTTCGAAGGTGCGGCTGCGCCAGTATACCGCGCCGCCGAATATCAAGGACTTGAACGCGCAGATAGCCGACCTTGAGGTCGAGAAGGAAGCGGCGATTAAGACCGAGGAGTTCGAGAAAGCGGGTATGCTCAAGCAAAAACAGAACGCGCTGAAGGAGCAGCTAGAATCCGCGAAGGACGAATGGGCGAAGAAGAACACGAAGGACGACCTGGTAGTGGACGAGGAAGAAATCGCGGATGTGGTGGCAACTATGACGGGTGTGCCTGTGCGCCGCTTGCAGTCTGAAGAAAGCCAGCGGCTGATGCAGATGGAGGAAACGCTGCACAAGCGAATCGTCGGACAGAACCAAGCCGTGACCAGCCTGTCGAAGGCTATCCGCCGCGGCCGGGTCGGGCTGAAAGACCCGAAGCGTCCGATAGGCTCGTTCATGTTCTTGGGCCCCACTGGCGTGGGTAAGACCTCGCTGTGCCGTGCGATTGCGGAGATTTTGTTCGGTGACGAGAACGCGGTCATTCGTGTGGATATGTCAGAATTTATGGAGAAGCACACAGTATCGCGGCTAATCGGCTCGCCGCCCGGCTATGTCGGCTACGACGAGGGCGGGCAGCTAAGCGAGAAGGTGCGGCGCAAGCCTTATTCGGTGGTGCTGTTCGACGAGGTCGAGAAGGCGCATCCCGATGTGTTTAATGTGCTGCTGCAAATGCTCGACGACGGGCATATCACCGACGCACAGGGCCGCAAGATTAACTTTAAGAACACGGTAATCATCATGACCTCGAACGCAGGTGCGCGCTCGATTGTGAACCCTAAACGGTTGGGCTTTGTGTCGGAGATTGATTCCGAGCGCTCGTATGAGGATATGAAGAAGCTTGTTATGGACGAAGTGAAGCAGCTTTTCAGACCAGAGTTTTTGAACAGGATAGATGATATTATTGTCTTCCATCCGCTTGATAAGGACGATGTTAAGCAGATTGCCGTGCTGCGCTTGCAGGAGACTGCGGCGCGTGTTTTGAAGAATGTTGGGATAGAGCTTGAATATAGCGATGAGGCCATGGAGCATATTGCGGAGGCCGGATATGACCCAAGTTACGGGGCCAGGCCGCTGCTGCGGGTGATTCAGAGTCAGATTGAGGATGAGTTAGCCGAGGCTGTGCTTGAGGGTAGGTATCGTGAGGGCGATAAGGTTCGGGCTGTTGTGCGGGATGGGAAGGTTTTGTTTGAGTGATGGGGAGAGGGTGAGAATATGGGCATGACGGATAAGCAGTTTGAAGCCTATCTAAAGAAGCAGCTGCGGCTGTTGCAGCAGATTGAAATTGAGATAAAGGCAGGCGGCGGCGAAAGCAGGACGTTGCAGACGGAGATTAAGGATTTGGAGGAGTATCTTAGCAGGCCGTAAGGCCCACAAGAGGGTCAGTCGGTGACACGACTGACCCTCTCTCTACTCTCTACCCTACCCTACCCTTCCCCAACAACCCTCATCTCCAAGATACTGTCAAGCTCCTGCGCAATAACGCTGCTCGGCGTCAAAATACACAACATATTATCCTTATTTATCCCCACAAACCGACCCTCGATGACCCGCTCCTTACTCGTAACCGCACGCACCGACATCCCCCGATGAAAAATCGCGCCGTTAAAACTAACGCTCGGAATAGGAAACATCCCATAGCACCTTTGCAGCACTAAATCAATATCTACGGGATTAAAACCAAGCTCTGTCGAACGCGTAATCACCACACGCATCACCTTCGACCCTGCGCCAATCAGCCAAGTAATAACCAAAGCCAAAAGCGCCGCAAAAACGATGTCATAATACATACTTACAACCCCCTATGCTGTCATATTAATCTCGCTCAGCTGGGCATACAGCCCGCCGCGCGCAACAAGCTCCTCGTGCGTACCCACATCTTCTACTTCGCCTTCGTTCAGCACGATAATCTTGTCCGCCTTCTTTATAGTGGAAAGCCTGTGCGCGATGATAATGGTCGTACGGTTCTCCATCACCTCGTCCATAGCCTCCTGAATCAGCTTCTCCGTCTCCACATCAACCGAAGCCGTCGCCTCGTCCAGAATCAGAATCGGCTTATTCCTTAGCACCGCACGCGCAATCGACAGCCGCTGCTTCTGCCCGCCCGACAGCCGCACACCGCGCTCACCGATTACCGTATCATACCCTTCCTCAAAATCCTCGATAAAAGTATGCGCCCTCGCGACCTTCGCCGCCTTCACCACCTGCTCACGCGTCGCACTTGCGCACCCGTACGCGATGTTCTCAAACACCGTGTCATTGAACAAAAACACATCCTGTATAACATTACTCATTGACTCGCGCAGGCTCCGCAGCTCCATATCCTTGATATCCTGCCCGTCAAGCGTTATACGCCCGTCCACAGGGTCATAAAAACGGTTTATCAGGCTGATAAACGTCGTCTTACCCACACCCGTCGGCCCGACCAGCGCAACAATCTCGCCCGGCTTAATATCAATCGAAATCTCACGCAAAACATCAATTCCATCTATGTATTGGAACGAAACGTCCTCAAACTTGATATGCCCGCGCACATCCTGCATTACAACAGGGTTCTCGCGCTCCACCACATCGTTGTCCGCATCCAAAATATCGAACACCCGCTCCGCTCCCGCTATCGCCATCTGCATATCCTCGTTAACCCGAGCCATAGCAGCCACAGGCGGAAAAAACAGCGCCAGATACATCAAAAACGCAACAATATCAGCCACAGGCAACACCCCGCGCGACGCAAGCAGCCCGCCGTACGCAATCACTATAACCACACTCACATTGCTTAGAAACTGCACCGCCGACCCATAGCTCGCACCCCATTTAAGCGACCGCAAAATAGCGTTCGCATGGCCGCGCGCACTGCCCTCGACCTTCTTATACTCACGCTCATGCTGATTAAATACCTGTATCTCCTTCATCCCCGACAGATTATCCTGCAAGTTCGCGTTCAGCTCACCCAGCACCTTCTGGGCAACCCGAAACAGCGGCCTAACCTTCGTCGCAAACAAAATCGATAAAAACACCAAAAGCGGCACCGAAACCAAACTAAGCCCGGCAAGCACAGGATTTATCCAAAACAATATCCCCGCCACACCAAGCAATATAATCACATTAACAATCAAATCCGGCACAACATGCGCCACAAGCAGCTCTATATTATTTGTATCATTAATCACACGCGACATAAGCTGACCCGTCTGCTTGTCATGGTAAAACTTCATACTAAGGTTCTGGAGCTTATCATAGACCTTAGCACGCAAATCCGCCACAAAATGCCAAGCAGCATAATGCGTAAGATAGTTCCGCCCATAAGCAAACACCGCCTGCAACAGATAAAGCACCAAAAGCGTCATACCCATACTAAACGCCTCATCCGCAAGCCGCGGGTCGCCGTTCACAGCCATATCAGTAAGCGACCTAACCACAAGCGGCGTATAAAGCTGCGCCGCCGTCATACCCGCAATACAAAGTATCGCAATAAACAAAAAATGCCAATAACTCCGCGACGACCTAACCAAATTTACCAACAATTTCATTACATATCCTCCTCACCCCACACATTATATCAACAGTACGTCAATTTCACAATCCATTTCCGACATCCGAATCATTTCACCCGTTATCCTCTCACCAGGCGCAACAATCGGCACCCCCGGCGGAAACCTCATCAAAAACCCACCAGCCACCTCCCCAACACTATCCGACAACAACACCCTACGAACTGCAAGACCAATTGTAGCTCGGGGTGATAGTACTATTTCGGGGAGGGGGTAGATAGCCTGATGCGCCCCGGCTAAACGTGTGCCACCGGCACACAGCCGCCCCTTGACCCCATCCATGCTCCGTAATAATAAATCGAACCCGTCTTGCCTATCTGCCACTGATGTCATTGCTAGTACATAATTTTTTGTTATCATCTCGAAGGCCATTTTGCTTTCTTTTGCCCATTCTTCGCCGTTTGTCATTGGTAGCACTAGCTTTCCTATGTCGTCGCTTTCCGCTACCTGCTCGCCTAGCGCGTTTCGCAGCTTTATTAGCCGCTCTGCGTACCTTTCGAACCACTTGCCGTCCTTCCGCAGCATTTTCAGCATATAATCCGTTGCCGCCATAATCAGATACGACGGGCTGCTTGTCTGCACAAACATCAGCATTTGCTGTACCCTTCTTGCGTCCACCCTGCCGCCTCGCAGATGCAAAGCCGCACTTTGCGAAAACGCTGGCAGCGTCTTATGGAAGCTATGCACAACAATATCGGCGCCAAGCTCCAGCGCGCCCTTTGGGAAAATCTCATGGAACGGGAAATGCGCACCGTGCGCCTCGTCCACAATCAGCACAATCCCGCGCCTGTGCGCAGCCTCCGCAATCGCCGCAATATCAAGCACATTCCCCTCATACGTCGGGCTCGTCACAATCACCGCCTTAGGCAACCGGTCGGTGTCACCGACCGCTTGAACCGCATCGCCCGGCATGAAATAAAACGGCACCGCACCCGAAAGCGCCATCCCGCTAAACACCGACCTATGACAGTTCCGTGCCACCGCAATAATATCACCCTCACCGCAAACCGCGCCTATAGCCGCCACAATCCCCGCCGTAGAGCCGTTCACAAGCAAAAACGACTCGTCCGCACCGTAAATTTCCGCAATCCGCCCCTGCGTCTCCGCTATACATCCACGCGCATCATGCAAGTTATCCGTCTCGCCAAGCTCCGTCACATCAAGCTCAATAAGCGGACGCGGCGGCAAAAACTCCGCGTTCCCCTTATGCCCGGGCATATGGAACGGATACCGCCCGCCCCGCAAATAAATCTCCAGCTGCTCATACAAACCATGCATTGACAACCCCACATCCTTCCATTAGAATATCTCAAAAAGGAGTCCATAAATGACACAAAAATTAAAAATCCTCGTAGTAGACGACGACACACACATCGCCGAACTAATCACCCTCTACCTAACCAAAGAAGGCTACGAAACCAAGGAAGTATACAGCGGACGCCAAGCCATCGATATTTTCCCCGCCTACTCACCGCACCTGGTACTCTTAGACCTGATGCTGCCGGAAATAGACGGCTACCAAGTATGCAGCGAAATTCGCAAAATGAGCGCCGTCCCTATCATAATGCTGACCGCCCGCGGAGAAACCTTCGACAAAGTCCTCGGCCTGGAAATGGGCGCAGACGACTACATCGTCAAACCCTTCGACCCAAAGGAACTGGTCGCCCGCGTAAAAGCAGTCCTGCGCCGCTATGAAAGCAAAGAACCGACCCGCCAGCTAGTCATCCCAAACCTTGCCATAAGCCAATCCAACCGCACCGTAACCTACCACGGCACAGAGCTTGAACTCCCGCCTAAGGAATTCGAGCTGCTGCACTTCTTCGCCGCACACCCTAACCAAGTCTTCACCCGCGACCAAATCCTGGACAAAATCTGGGGCTACGAATTCACAGGCGAAACCCGCACCGTAGACGTCCACATAAAGCGCCTGCGCGAAAAAATGACCAAGCAAGATACTTGGTCAATCAAAACAGTATGGGGTGTAGGCTACAAATTCGAAATGAATTAAATCAGAGGTTACTGCCGCTGCCGCGTGACCGCACAGCAGCCGCATATTGTTCCAAGATAAACTGGTTCCGAAAATCCTGAACCCGCGGTATGTACGCGGTAGTTTCCGCAAAAGGCGGCACCCCGCCGTGCCGCCGGACACTGCCCGGCCCCGCGTTATAAGCGGCAAGCGCCAAAGTCTCGTCACCGTCAAACAAATCCAACATTTGCCTAAGGTACCGCGCACCGCCGTCTATATTCTGAACGATATCAAAAGGATTAGTGACCCCAAGATAAGCGGCAGTCCCCGGCATAAGCTGCATAAGCCCCATAGCCCCCGAACTCGAAACCGCGTCCGGGCGGAAGTTACTCTCCGTCCGCATAACAGCCATAATCAAGTTAGGGTCAAGGTCGTACCGGTTAGCCGCCGCAAGTATCGCATTATAAATAGTCTGCCGTTCTGGGTCGTCCGACCGGTTGGCATTAGCAAAAAACTGCAACGCCTCCTCAAAGTTAGACGGCACCCCCTCCATAGACCGAGCCGCCTCAAGCGCACCGGCCGCCGAAGCAGCCCCCTGCACATCCGAAGCCGCCGGCCCCTGCTGAGGCATCCCAACCTGCGGACGCCTGCTCGCATGATGCATAACCGCCTCCGCGCCCTCTATGCGGTTGATGATATTTCCTTTTATCTGGCTGTACATATCAATAGGGTTCAACATTAGCAAAAACCTCCTCCTGCTTATGATATCGGATTGTTAGTGGTTTTGCAATAGGGGGTTCATGTTCCGGCAGCTATGAAGGCAGCTACCATACCCCCGTACACATACCAAACTTCCCGCAGTACGGGCATTTCAAAAGCTTACTTTTTCCGATACGCACGATATGCACCATCTTCTGATACCATTTCAGCGGGAATGTTTTGTTGCAATTAGGGCAGATGACTTTGTCGTATAGAAACATGTGCAGCCCCCCTCCGGCTTAGACAGCCTGCGCCTTCTGCTGCTCCCACCATAGCTTGCGCTCATTCAGGCTATCACGGTTCGCACCGCCGCGGTAGTCGTGGTCGGTTTCTTGCACCGGGTCATACTCCCAGCCGCAATCATCACACAACCCAAAATCATCAGGCAAAACCAGTCGGCCGCAAACCGCACAGTTAAATTCTTCCACCATCACTACCTCCCTGTCTCAACAATCTTAATCCGTTCAAAATACGCTGCGCCATCATCCGGCTTAAACATAGTAGCAATTCCGCTCGGCGTGCCCCTTACCCAATCATTTGTTAAAATATCGTACCTCACAATACTACCCTTAAAAATTCCGCGTAACGCTTTATACCCCAAAACATTTTTACCTACGGGACTTGACGCTAGCTCCAAAGCTCTTTGTGCATATTGTTCTTTCGTAAATTGCGGATATTGACCGCTATGGTCGTTTTTTTCGCCAACACCAAAATGCCTATTCAGATTTCTAGTCGTAAACCCAAGCAACCCCGTATTAGCCCCCGTAGCCGACAACATACCCACACAACCCCCAAATCACAACCCCTCACTGGTTTATATTCCTCTAGCTTATACAGCCTGCGCTTTCTGCTGCTCCCACCATAGCTTGCGTTCATTCAGGCTATCACGGTTCGCACCGCCGCGGTAGTCGTGGTCGGTTTCTTGAGCTATATCTTCTTCCCAATCACAAATATCACATACGTTGCACTCTGCCAAGTCCATCTCACTACCGCAAACCGCACAGTTATGCTTAATCTCCATCTAAGTCGCCCCTTCTCTCAATCCTGCCTATCGACTCAAAATATTCCACTCCATCATCAGGCTTAAACATAGTAACAATCCTGCCGTTTGGAGTAACTCTTAACCAGTCATTAGTTGCCGTGTCATAGCGGACTATGCTTCCCTTATACCGTCCGTTTACAGCTCCATAACCTCTTATCTCACCAGCAACAGAGCTTTGTGCCAAATCTAAAGCTCTTTTCGCGTACTGTTCTCGAGTCATACCGGGATATTGCTCAGAATGGTCACTTTTACCTCTGCTTCCAAAATGCTTGTTTAGACTTGCCTCGCTAAACCCAAGCAACCCCAAATTAGCCCCCGTAGCCGACAACATCCCCCTGCAACCCCTCCGGCGTCATAACCTGCCAATTCACCCCAAACCTATCCTCAACTATCCCATACATAGAAGCCCAAAAAACAGGAGCTAACGCCTCGACCTCTTTCCCCCCGCCTTCCAGCAACCTCCCATACAATGCCCTAACATCATCCGCACTATCTTCAGTAACAAGAAAAGTAAAATTATCCCCCGCAGGCCTCGTCTCGGCCCCGTCAGTCATACATATCAGCGTACCGTGAATCGACACCACAGAATGCATCACATTCGGGCCTTCCGATTCATCATCAGAATACACAATATTCTTAACTTCTGCCCCAATCGCCTCTTTATAAAAACTAATCGCCTCGTCACAATTCCCGGGAAAATGTATCGTTGCCAACAGCATATCAAAACCCCTCCTCTACAATTACAAACAACCCAAAAGCCCCTTAAATAGTGTGGTTATTTATCTTTTTGCAATAAAATCAAGTATTTTCTAACAGTTGCTTCTTAATAGCATATCGGATAACTTCCGCAGGTGATAGAAACATGGCTTTGGATTTCATATTGACAATTCGAGCATAATCAGGCGACAACAACTCGTTTACGAGTTTTGTTTCACGCATATGGGATAAGAAGCCGGGCTTACCGGAAAGTCTTGGAGGATTTTGCTCATATTCAACACTTAAACTTTCATATTCCCCATCTGATAATCTTTCGCTTGTTTTCATTTACTTCATCATCCTTTCAACATAATATTTACGACAAGGCATCGCGTGAAAAACCACTATATGCTCGTCAGTTACAACATGAAATATTATTTCCAATAAATTTGCATCACTGTCATAGCCTATAGCCAGTGTTTTGTTCGGTTCATCTTCAAGCGTTTCATCATATATACACTGTTCAAGTGCGCAAATAATATCATCTCTGCTTTGACCGTGCTTTGTCGCGGAAGGAAGGATTTCGATATCCACTCCGGATTCACCAATTATTATTTTCTCAACCAATTTGCTACATACCCCCCTTTTTCACCGAGGTACTCACAGGTGTGTTGCGTTCACCCCAATCATACCACCCCCCACCAAAAAAAACAAACCTCCCCTCACTTCTCCTTAGAATCAAAAACAAGCGCAGCCAGCCAACTCATAACCATAGCCACAGTCAACCCCCCCGCCATAGCCGTAACCCCGCCTGTCAACACCCCAGCAAGCCCTCTTTCATCCACAGCCTTTTTAACCCCTTCAGCCAAAAAATACCCAAACCCAGGCAAAGGCACCGTAGCCCCCGCACCTGCAAACCTTACCAACGGCTCATACCACCCAAGCCCGCCAAGCACAGCCCCGACAACCACAAAAATAACCAATATCCGCGCGGGTGCCAGCTTCGTCTTATCAATCAAAATCTGCCCAACAACACAAATCAGCCCGCCGACCAAAAACGCCCATATCAAATGCATCTCTACACCCCCAAGTTTTCTATCGCTACGGCGTGCGCCATACCGGGTATGCTCTCGCCCTGCTGCGCAGTCACCACCGAATGCATTGCCCCGGTCGGGATGAACAGTAAGCGGTTGATTTCTTTCCTCTGCAAGCGGTGCAGAAGGTAGCCCGCAAGCGTCACCGCGGAGCATCCGCATCCGCTGCCGCCCGCGAGCGTGTTCTGCGTTTCCCGGTCAAAGATTTCTATTCCGCAATCTGTGTAGCGGTCGGAAATTTCAAAGCCTTCTTCCTTCATAAGCTGCACAAGCAGCTCCGCGCCTACATGCCCCAGGTCGCCTGTTACGATTTGGTCGTAGTAATCGGGCTCTAGGGCAAAGTCGCGAAAGTGGCTTGCCATAACGTCCGCAGCAGCCGGCGACATCGCCGCACCCATGTTGCTGACGTCACTGATTCCGAAATCGACAATCTTCCCCGTCGTTACCTTTGTTACCCGCGGGTTCGATTTAGCGCCTTCTTTGCCAAGCACTACCGCGCCGTCTCCCGTTACTGTCCAACTCGCCGTGGGCGCGCGCTGCGAACCCAGTTCAAGCGGGAAGCGGAAAGTCTTTTCCGCGGCGCAAAAATGGCTCGATGCCGCGCTTACCACATGGTCGGCATAGCCGCCGTCTATAAGCATCGCGCCCAGGCTAAGCGCCTCACCCATTGTCGAACACGCGCCGAACAGGCCAAAGTACGGGCGTCCCAGACTCCGCACTCCGAAGGTGCTGCCTGTCCCTTGGTTCAGTAAGTCCCCTGCCAAAATATACCGAATCTGCTTCATTTCAAGCCCTGCTTTTTCTACCGCCTTTTCTATGCCTTGGCGCACCATCTCGCTTTCAGCCTTCTCCCAACTTTCTTGGGCAAAGAGAATGTCGCTTGAAATGCTGTCGAAATATTTTGCCAAGGGGCCCTCTCCCTCTTTCGGCCCGACAATTGACGCGCCCGCCAAAATAAACGGCGGATTGCTGAACCAAACGCTCTGTTCTCCCCATTGCTTGTTCACATTCTCACCTCATCTTACAAAATAATATACCAGACCGACCAGTACCGATGTCAGGCTGCCGTAAAGGATGACAGGGCCCGCGATTACGAACATCTTCGCGCCTACGCCCAGTATATATCCTTCCTTTTTGTATTCGATTGCCGGGGCGGCTACGGCGTTGGCAAAGCCTGTGATTGGCACTGCCGCACCTGCGCCTATTTGTTCGCTCAGCTTGTCATATAAACCAAGACCCGTAAGCAATATGCTGCTTACAATCAGCGCTGCTGCCGCGGCAAGCCTCGCATTGTCCTCGCCCATTTGCGCAGCCAAAAAAAAATCCTTCAGGAGCTGCCCAACCACGCATATCAGCCCGCCGCCCACGAATGCCTTTGCGCAGTTAGCAAAAATTTTGCTCCTCGGCGAAACCGCCTTTACCATTTCCCCATAACGCTCTTTGCTTATTTCCATAATCATCCTCCTGTCTGATAAAATCCCGGTACCAGAAAATAAATTAACGACCCGCAAAGCTTGCCTAGCGCGATTGCTAACACGAAAAAAAACATCCCCTTCTGCACGCGCCCGCGCCTTGTCAGAATCGGTATGACATTAAGCGTCTCCGCAAGCGACATGGCAAGCACCCCGTAGAAAATCCCGACGCACAGGCTAATCACCGCCGAAAAAGCGCCTATGGGGATGCGGAAATTAAATATCCCGGCCAACGTGCCGAAGATACCTCCTGCCACTATCGCCGTCTCGTACCATTTGATGTAGCCCGCCGTGCCGGTCTTTTGCGCCAGGCGCGGCACCACGCCTATTATTGTTATGAAGGCGAACACCGCTCCGGCTATCACCACACCCGAGCCGAAGCCTATTACCGCCATCAAGCCGTATTTAAGAATCTCCATTTTGGCTTTCCTCTGTGTTTAGGATATCGAGCATCGTCTCGTTTACTTCGGTTTCGTAGAGTGACATTTCTACCTCGATTGGCGTGGGGTCGTCGGTGATTTTTTTGCCTAGTATGTGGTTGAAGAAGACTAAAATGCCCGCCGCAAGCCCTATTGCGTACGGTATGTTGATGATTAGCGGGTTACTTCGGTGTTCGCCGAAGAAGATGCGGTAGTAGCTCTCGAAGACTTTTGGGATTTGCCCGTCGGTGTGGAAGCTCATGATAGCCGTGGACGAGCCTGCAAGCAGAATCAGTACGACAAACGCAACTTTTGCCCATTGTAGAAAGGCATTTTCTTTGCTTTTTTCTAGCCGGTATTGGACTAGCGTGTCTTGTACGCCTACGTTGCTGATTGAGGCATCTGGGTAAGTTTTTTTTATCGCTTTGATTATGTCCGTCACGCTTATTAAAAAGTTTGCTTTTTTCTCCTCGGTTTTTATGTCCATCAGTTTCATGTTTTCGATTTCTTTTACGGCGTCCTCCGCCCCGATTACTTCTGCTACGTCCTTGACCCTTATTACATCAACCGCCGTCACGTTGGCTTTTTTTACCGGCTTAATATATATATCCATGTAGATAATATCTCCCGAATAATTTTTTTTATCAAAACACTTGACAGTTACCCTAACGTAATAGTTTATACTGTCGCTTGGAGGTGCGAGATGGAAAAGTACATGAAAATAGGCGAAATTGCAAAAAAAGCGGGCGTTACTGTCCGCACGCTGCAATACTATGATAAGGAAGACTTGCTTTCTCCTTCTTCGGAAAGCGAGGGCGGGTTTCGGCTGTACAGCGACAAGGATTTGGTAAAACTTCTTCAAATTTTAATGATGAAGGAACTGGGCTTTCCGCTGAATCAGATAAAAATGCGCTTATCAGCTATGGACACCCCGCAGGAAGTTATTAAAGTCATTACAGAACAAATTGCGGAAATCCGAGGGAAGATAGCCATGTTTACCGAATCGGTAAACGCAATCGAAATGCTGAAAGAAGAAATCGAGCAAATCGAAACAGTCGATTTTATGAAATACTCAGCCATACTCATAAACCTGCGCCTAAAAAACAAGCATTACTGGATGGTAAAGCACTTTGACGACGAGATGTTTCATCAGATTCAAGAACGTCTTGGGCTCGAAGGTGCCGCCGCGGTAATAGAAACCACAAACCGAGTCAACATCAGCATAGACGAACTTTACCGAAGCGGCGCCTCACCCGACACCGAAGAAGCGCAAAAACTCGCGAAGACCCAGTGGGATATGATGATGGAAATGACAGGCGGAGATTTGGAGCTGCTTAAAAGGCTTAATGAACTGGCCGAAAGCAGAGGAAAACCTACCGAAACGGAAATTTTTTTGCATCAGGCGCTCGAAATTTATTTGAGCGGGTTGGAGGGTACGAATGATTAGGGTGCGGGGTGTTGAAAAAAGTTTCGGCGAGCAGAAGGTACTGTTGGGTGTAGATTTTGAGGTCGGGGAGAAGGAGATATTCGGCTTACTCGGGCCGTCGGGCTCCGGGAAGACTACGCTCATTAACATACTTACCAATCAAACAGAAGCAGACAGCGGTGATGCATTTGTCGAGGTGCCACCCTTTGAGACGGGGCTTATGCTTGACGAGGATGGCTTGTATTCCCGGCTTACTTGTCTGGATAATCTGGACGTCTTCCGCCGCATTTACAGTATGCCGCCCGAAAAGTCCTTGGAGGCGCTTGAAAACGTCGGGCTTGGCGATGCTGCTAAAAAGCCCGTCGCTTCGCTCTAAAAGGGATGCGGCAGCGG
>Ga0209755_10001514_pt1 | contig 35691 bp, 32 predicted proteins | sample TergutCo191P1_FD_187301 | JGI IMG/M metagenome (GOLD analysis project Ga0209755, IMG submission 187301) | Cornitermes sp. P1 segment gut microbial communities from Petit-Saut dam, French Guiana - Co191P1 (SPAdes) (version 2) | ecosystem: Host-associated > Arthropoda: Insects > Digestive system... | reverse complement strand
CCTTGTGGCGGCTTCTGCCGCCCGGGGAAGAATGCCTACCTTTTCTTCGCTCTTGCTTTCGTCCTTCAATGCGATAATTCCACTTTCCGTTTTCCGGTCAGCTACACTGCCATCCTACGCGGTCAGCGTACTTCGTCAACTTCCGGTCAACCAGCGCCGCAAGTGACAGTCTATGAATATTTTCTCCAGCTCCGATGAACTTGCCCACCTTGGTTCTCGTGCAGCCGCAGCTTGCCGCGATCTGTGTGTTGTTTATTCCGAGGTTGTTGAGCCTCAGAATCTTACTCTATACGGTAAAAAATATGTTGATTATTGTCAGGGGTAATTTGCACACACTCATAATTATCTTCTTAATCTGGTCAATTGATTCGGATAATTTTGTCGGGATAATGTTTACAACATCTTCCAGCTCAGTTCCTAAATGAATAGCATCGGATACGCTCGGTGACACGCTTTCAAACATATTAATCAGCTTGGGACTATACAGTATGTCCATAGCCTCTGCGGCAGTTAGAATCCCCTTTTCAATGCAGTTTAATATTCCTACGGAAAGGATAGATAAGTAGCTGTCAATGTGTTTTTTCCCATCAATTTCAATGATTAATTTCATTTTATTTTCCTTTTACCATGTACTCCATCGGGGGATAACTTTAACAATGAAAGCTATTTTTTATGTCATTAATACGCATACAAATCACAGTCAAAATCCGATTCAATGCTTTTGCCGCATTTACATCCGCGACCTTTTTATTGTAGTATGTATTCGAGTCCATAGGAATCAATCCCTAACTGTGTTTGATTCCAAATAGCTTTCAAAGAATTCATACCACGCAATCTCAAAATCTTCTGAAATGGTATCCGCGACAAATTCATGCCATCGGGCATAATTTTTTTTATTGTGTTCTTCTTGGAAAGCATCATACATGCTTTCCGAAACCTGCTCTCCATGAACAAAATACATGATAGTATACTCATCAAGCTTATTGTCCATTTCTATCACATACTCGCTCGTAACAGCAGTTTCCAAAGTGCTGCTACCTTGTAGTAATTCGGATGTTCCCATATTAGTTATACCACCTGACCAAGAAAACGATCCATCAGCTCTAATGTCTTTCATGGTACGAAACCAACGGACATATCCGCACACTCTTCCGTCGTTATAGTGAAGAATAAGTCTATCCCCGGGGTATGGTGGACTGATTTCAAGGATAACAACCGGAATATCGCTGCCTCTCAAACTCACAATCGAAAACTGTGTAACTTGAAAAACATAACCATGGTCAGGCGATTCAAACAGATTGAGATAGTGACTGAGCGCCATAATTCGAGCGTCATCTTGTACGTTTCCAAAATCAAAATATATTTCTTCGTCGTTTTGAAGCACGTCAATGAATAGCCTTTTTGCTGATAGTTCCACAACATTTGTCTCTATATTAATCGTATAATCATTGTTAACTATGCTTTCGGCTGTAAAATCTTCATCAGCGATTATCCTTTCCTCTATATTGCCAATGTCTGCGTCTATATTGCTCATTGTGTTGTCTACAAGCTCATGATTTGTGCTTCTCGTCATTATTTCACTTTCAACAAATTGATAGCTCGTCTCACTTTGTCCGCAACCTACAGCAAACAAAACTATACATAGAAAAACTAATGCTTTAATAAATTTCCTCATAATCCCACCCCCGCTTATAGTCCAACGATCTATCGAGTTCAACCTGAGTTGGTGTGTATCGATCCTTTAATATTGGCATCTTTGCGCTCCTATGTGGTTTCGACTCATGTCCGCACGGTCTGCGGTTTTCACATTTTACGGTCTGCCGCTGACATTTTCTATGTGTGCAACCGGCGACCAGTCGGTGATGGGGTTATCCCACAGTTCCAGGTATTCCAAGTTCGGAATAGCAGAGAGTGAAGCTATAACGCTAATATTGTTGCCACCCAAAAGCAATGACCTCAAATTTGGAAGATTTTCCAACGATGAGATATCAACAATTTGGTTTCTGAATAGAGACAATGTTTCTAAATTTATAAGCCCGGACAGTGGTGTAATATCATCAATTTCATTAACGTACAGATCTAAGATTCTAAGGTTTGTAAGTTCCTGTAATGCAGATATGTCGCTAACAGGATTATGAGTTAAATATAACTCTTCTAAATTAATAAGCCCGGACAGTGGTGAAATATCGCTAATTCCGTTTGAAAATAGAACTAATCTTCTAAGACTTACGAGGTTTGACAATGGCGTAAGGTCTCTTATATCTGAAAACCATAGACTCAATTCTTCTAAAGAGGTTAAGCCTGATAAGGGAGAAGCATCATCTATGACATTGAAATCAATAGTTAACACTCTCAAATTTTCAAGCCTTGCTAAATGATATATATCGGTTATATCAGTATTGCTGATATACAAGACTTCCAGTTGACTAAGCTCCGATATCGGCAATACATCGCTTATTCGATTCATGCTTAAATTCAAACTCGTTAAGCTTGTCATGTATCTTATATTTACTATTTCTTCATCAGTTAGCCCCATTTCCGACAAGTCAAGCTCTGTTAAATGAATGTTGTACGAAATGCCGCCAATGATAACATATTCTTCTGCCTGCATTTCAATGTTGTCGCTAAAAATCGGGTATTCAACAACAGTTGTACCGGGTTCGTTTATATATGCGTCTGTCTGCATAGATGGCTGTTGCTCGTCCGGGGTAAAATCATAATGCTGACAACTCGTAATTGCGGCAATAAATACAATTAAAATTAAAACAGCAATATTTTTCGTCATACTCATTACAAAATACCTCTATCGGGTGAGTTAATTATGTTCCTTACTTTTTCTTTTAGTTCAACATCATCAGAGTTGCAATTCCAAAACCAAGCCATAATTTGCTCAGCGGTTTCAGGGCATACTTTGAATCTATAGTATAGCACCAATTCTTTCCTTGGCTGATTCTTACAATAGAATACGAATGTCGTTATGGCTGGCGTAAAGGCGTTAAATGCAACTATCTTGCTGATTTCATCTTTGCCGGCTAAAAGCAAGCCGGGAACAAACAAGAAGTTCTTGGTCACGTATATTCTCACAGTTCCAACTATCTTCTTTTTAACATCATGGTAAATCAGAATCTTCTTTGCTTCCGGGTATTCTGACAGCAGCGCTTTGCGTTGCGTTTCATCCAAATTCTTGACTTCCGAGATGAATTTTCTATGCGTGTATATGTAAAAAGGGAGGATTTGTATTAGAGACGAAATCAGCAACATTGCGTAGAGCGCAACCATGCTCCAGAAAGTCAGCACAATGAAAAACATGGCGACGCCGTTCTGCGGAATACCTCGTCGTATGGCGTAGAGTAAGAGTGCGAACAGCCAAAAAAACAACTATCTTTATCTTACGCCACCCAAAAAACGGTTCAACGGCAGGGGTTATGAATACGGTTCTTATCAAGCTGCGCCTGTACTCTGATTTTGTAAGTTTTATAAAATCCATTTCTGTCTATAATCCCTCAAAAGAATTACATGGTCATCGGTGATTACTTGCCTATGGCACAATCAGCAGAGCTACGATTGTCCCCTCGTCTTCATATCAGCCCATTGCTTCGGGCGTCGAATAGCTTTGCTCCGGATAGTTCATGCTTTGCCAAGGATTTGACTGTGAAGCTCATAGCCTTTTCTCCTGTCAATGCATGTCGGCAAGCTTATCATGGTCTGCCGGCAACATTTTCTATATGGGCAACCGGCGTCCAGTCGGTGATCGGGTTTCCGGTTAATGACAACATAATTCCGTCACTCAACTCAGATAGAGGTGAAATATCATCTATTAGGTTGTAGTCCAGATTTAACTCTGTCAAATTCAGGATATGCCTTAATGGTGTAATATCACTGATTTGGTTATTGCGCAAGCCCAGCTCACTCAGACCTAAAATACTTGACAACGGCGTTATATCGCTTATTTGGTTGTTACATAATTCTAATCTAACCAATCTCGTCAGCTCCTGCAAAGGAACAATTTCCTCGTTTGTCAGCCCCATGTCTGTCAAGTCAAGGCTTCGTAATGATGTGCTATACAGAGTGTCTCTTATTGTTACGAACCCGCGCAGAGACAAGTTTTCGCTGACGGGATTGCCTTGCAAATAAACTGTGTGCAAATTCTCAATATTAAGCATAGGTGATATATCGCTTATTTGGTTGTTTTCTAAGCTCAGCCAGCCCAGATTGAGTAACCCTGACAATGGCGATATATCACGAATATTATTATTAGACAAGTTTAGCGAAATTAAATCTGTCATGCCGATAAGTGGCAGAATGTCGCTGACTTTGTTGTTTTCCAAACCAAGCACTAGCATGTTTGTTAACCCGCTGAGCGGCGTGACGTCACTTATGTTGTTGTATGCTAATTCTAATTCTGTCAGATTGGTCATATATTGCAAAGGAGCCATATCGTCACATGTCAACTCAATGCCGGATAAGTCTAATCGTGTTCGCGACGGGTGAACCGTTACATATCTGAAAGTAAATGAGTTGGGCAGTGATAGAAATTCTTTAAGCGGGTTACCGCGAAAAAATGCCTCTTGCAAACTAACATGATCGTGCAAAGCCGAAATATCGCTAACTTGATTGTTGTCTAGTGATAGATGTTCCAAATTAACTAGTTCTCTCAACGGAGTAATATCACTGATGTTGTTGTCTTGCATGGATATGATTTTTAAATTTATGAGTTGACTAAGCGGTGTTATTTCACTAATATGATTGTTTCTCAAATACAGTTGTTCCAAATTGCTAAGAAATCTAATTGGCGAAATGTCGCTGATTTGATTGCTGTGCAGTGATAATATGACTAAGCTGCTCATGTATTGTAATGGTACGATATCTTCATTTGTTAACTCCATATCAGATAAGTCCAGATGGGTCAACGTTGTGCTATATTCTTCACCTTTTATAGTTATGTAACTTGGGTGCGGCGTCCGTGTCGTGTCATTGCTGTTTTGAGATGGGTTCTCCACAGGCGGTACATGTTGCGGGTGCAAAACGTCATCATCGACTACTTCGGTAGTGCCGATGGTTGGCGCGTTGTCTATATGCGTAACCTCATTGTGATCATCAACACACGATGTCATTGCCAGTAGTGATGCTATTAGCATTACTGCTATGATTGCTCTTTTCATCATCACCATCCTCTGTTTCAGGGTCAAGATACGAAATTTGCGGCATATTTATACTGTTTTCGCTTCCGTCATCAGACCCCTTGAAGGATCTGTATTATTCCTATTTTCAACTGCGTTGGTATCTGAGTTGTATACAGAATATGATGCGGATGAATAGTCGGGTGTGGTCGCCGTTGAGGTGTACAATGAGTTGTCATCGGTCAAGGCATCTTCATTATAGCACCCTATGTTTATAATCATTGTTAGTATAAGCGCCGAGATTAATAAAACAGTTCTTGTTTTCAATATAAAGCACCTCACAATAAAAATTGATTCTCTTAATCTGACGTTTAACCCCGCCGGTTCACAGGTTTATCTGTCATGATATTTGCAAAAAATTTGCTGTATGTCCGGTGTTGTTTATGTTACACTGTGTTGCAGCGGATACAGATGCATGACGCTTGTGAAAAATACTGTTTATCGAGCTACGCAGCTCTACAGGAAGCATCCGTCAAACATAGCGACGGGACGGCGAAATGATTTGCCTTGTCAGCAGAACGCATAGCGTTTGCATCACGCTTCGCGTGCGGACGAGTGCTGCGGCAAGAACGAGTGCTTATATTTGACGAAGGTGGGGCGTCTGAGAATGATCTGGACGGACATGATACATGCCACGTATACAAATCGGGATTGCGAAATACACTACTGGCATAGAATAGGGAACGGAAACAAATATGTTCTTTTTTTTCATGGCGCCTGCGTAGATCACAGAATGTTCGAACAGCAAGTCGGCATTTTTGATGCGTCATACGATTTGGTCTTTTGGGATGCGCGGGGGCATGGTTTGTCTAAGCTTATGCCGGGAGTGAAATTCTCGTTTGCCGATATGATAAGCGATTGCCGAAAGCTATATGAAGTCCTTAATATTTCATGCGCGACTATTATCGGGCAGTCAATGGGCGGGAACTTGGCTCAAGAAATGGCATATCATTATTCCGAAGCTGTTGAGAAACTGGTGTTAATTGGCTGTACAAAAAACACTGGTGTGTTAACAGTCTTGGAAAAACTTGCGCTAAAATTTTCAAAAACAATTATTACATGCTATCCTTGGGATTTGTTGATCCGTCAAATCGCTGACGCTTGCGGAAATAAGGAACATGTAAAGCAATATGTAAAAAACTGTTTTCAACAAATTGATAAGTCAACTTGTACTGCTATCACAATGGCTGTGACAAAATGCTTGCATGAGGATGAGGAATATCGCTTTAAGCAGCCGGTATTATTGCTTTGCGGTGCGGATGACAAAACAGGTAATATAAGAAAGATTGCAACTGCCTGGGCGCAAAGCGATAGCAGGTGCACTTTGTGCATAATAGAAAATGCGGGACATAACGCGAATCAGGATGAGCCTGAAATAGTGAATGCGCATATATCCAATTTTCTTTTTAACAAATCAGTAAGTTCCCCACCTCTATAGGTGGCAAGTCGAACCCCCGTCCGAAAGAGAGTATTGAATGATTAACGATGAAGCGCTTAGAGCTGTAGTCAGTAAATATGATGCCCGAAATAAAGATTATAATGCCATCGTATACGTATGTTTAGAGGCGGGCGCAGGAGATACAATGGCTGCTTCCGCTACTGCTTTTGCCCTTTCCGGTCTGGCAGGAGCGGCGGTTGGCGGAGCTTTAGGCGGGCTTGCAAATGATTGGTCAATTATGACTGTCAGCGATGATGGCTTGTGGTTTTATATATTAGATAAGTTCAAAATGAGTCCGGTTGTAACGAGACAACTCAGCGTTCCATACAACGCAATCACAAAAATGAGAATTAGGAAATTCTTAATTTGGACAAGCATAAAGATTCATTTTGCAAACGGTCATAAGCGACATAAATTGAAAGTCCTGGCGTCAAGCAAATGCGTTGGGATAAAAAGACAGAAAGAAAATCTTAATATTTTGTTGGATTGCCTTCGCAGCAACATACCGTAGGGCGCAAGTGTAAATTCTTTGCAGAAATGCATAGCAGCGCTTTCTATTTGCTGTGCCTACAAATCGGCTTATATGCTATTTGCTTATCATATTACTCTGCCGCTTTGAAGTTGTATATTGGTTTGATCGTTTTAACTATATCCACGGTGTCACCAATGTTAGATATGATCTCATCCATTGGCTTATACGCGAATGGTGCTTCATCCAATGTACTGCGGTTTACGGTAGATGTGTATATCCCTTTCATAGATTTTTCGTACTGGGACATTGTTATGCTGTTTTTTGCTTGAGAGCGGCTCATAATGCGCCCTGCGCCATGCGGAGCTGAGTTATTCCAATCTTCGTTGCCTTTTCCCGCGCAAATTAGGCTGCCGTCTCTCATGTTCATCGGGATCAGAACCCTCTCGCCTTTCTTTGCCGAGATTGCGCCTTTTCGGAGTATCATGGATTCCAGGTCTATGTAATTATGAATGGTTGTAAACTGGTCTTCTATTTTGAGCTTCACTCTTTTTTCAAGTTCCCTGACAATTGCTTTTCGGTTCAAAACTGCGTATTGCTGAACTATAGCCATATCATGCAGGTAGTCGTCAAGTGCCTGTCCTTCAAGATATGCAAGAACTCTGTCCACTTTTTTCCTTTGCTCTTTCATACGCTTTTTCATGTCTGAAATCTCACTCAATTTACCTTCGTTTTTCAAAGTTTCAGTCACATTGTCTATTTGCTCTTTTGATAATCCGAGAGTTTTGACCCTTGCCTCGGCAGCAATATCTTGGTAGTAGTCGCATACTTGTTTGCCTAAATTTCGGCTGCCGGAGTGGACAACCAGGTAAAGCTGCCCTTTCTCATCTTTATCCATCTCAATAAAATGATTTCCGCCTCCGAGTGTGCCTATGGATAGCACGGCTCTTTTGATTCCAACATGTTCGGCGCAACGCAAGTCTAGCAAATTGATTTTTTCATTGTAATGGTGAGGCTCTTTACGAATGTTAAATCCGGCTGGGATATTCTGATGAATTGCTTTGTCGAGCTGAGCCAGTTCCACTCTTTTGTCTTTTAGCAAAACTGTTTCAATGCCACAACCTATGTCAACACCTACAAGGTTTGGCACTACTTTATCTGTTATTGTCATGGTCGCGCCAACGGTACAACCCATACCTGCGTGACAATCCGGCATAATCCGAACTTTACTTCCGGTTATGAATTCTTGGTTTAGCAGATGCGCTACTTGTGTTATTGCACTGTGCTCGGCGCTGTCTGTAAATACCTTTGCACTGTTGTATTTTCCTTTTATTTCTATCAAAATTATTTCTCCTAAAGATAGCCTGTCTTCCATTTTCAGTATACTAGCAAACACATTGCAATGCAATATCAGACACAAGCTACGATGTTGATACTCAGCCCCCTTGTGTTCGTGCACTCACCGGAGGCTGCTTCATACCGATGCAGTGTAGCGGCGCAGATGTTGATGTTTTGCTTAGTGGGAAGTTTTATTGCCACATTTATCTGTTTTTATGATATACTATAAACAGGTTGCGGTCAGTGCAAAATCGCAACGCTGCCGATTTAATGACAACGAGTCCATAAGCGTACTTTGGTTTTATCGAAAACTATATTGAATTGAGGTGTCTCGAATGGCTGAAATGGTGTTAAACACAAATACGCTGCCGGAGCCGTTATATCGCTTGATACGGTCTGAGAAAGTAAAGGTTAATGAAGTTAATGGCGTAATTAACCTCATTCCGATTTTACAAGTCGAAAACGACTGCCCGCTTCGTGGTCTTGCCGCAGACAGCAATCTTACGGTAGACAGATTCCTCGCCATGACCCATGACGAAAAGGAGATGAACAGTGTGTAATGTTTTCGTCTTGGACGCTTGTGCGCTGGTTGCGCTTTTGAAAAATGAAAATGGTGCAGACAAGGTGGCAGCGACTTATAAAAAAGCCGAGAGTGGCGAAGCGCAAATTATCATGAACAGGGTAAATCTCCTTGAAGTTTTTTATGGCTTTTATCGCGATGATGGAAAAGATTACGCAGAAAAAATAATGGCTGGCGTCGAAAAATCTGTTATTTCGATTAGCGAGTTTGACAAGGGACTGTTCTATGACGCCGGACGTCTGAAAGCCTTTTACAGAATTTCCCTTGCAGATTCAATCGTCTTGTCGCAAGCCATTGCTTTGGACGCCGAACTTCTAACCGCCGACCACCATGAATTTGACGCACTTGAGGGGAAAGAGCCTATTAAATTCCATTGGATTAGGTAGTAATGGCAAAGGCGTCATTGTGTCGCCAAAATGGTGTGGGCAAAACGTCTACCGTGGACGGCTGTTGTACCCAAACTCAGCACTGATTGAATACTATTGAACTTACTGATGTTGCACACGTATTTTGCATGTTTACAGGAGTGTGGTTTTCATGACTTTAAGCATCCAGTGTTGGTTTCAGATTATCAGTGATTGGTTTCAGATTATCAGTGGCATCTCTGATTTCATTCTGATTCCAATATCCATCGTTGCCATAATCGGTGTAGTATCGCGTATCCGGACATCTATGCGCCGAAAAAGTATACGGTGTGCCGTGGAGCGAATAGCAGCTACTCACAAAAATGGATTATCACTTGTCAAAAAGTTGGAAATTAACCATTCAATAAAGCACTATATTCAGCAACACTTTTATATACATCATGATAAATCTTTTTTAAACACGAACGGGATTGTGAAAAAAATAGAAAGGTCAACAAGCGAGCCTCATCAATGGCTTTTTTGCATAACTGGAGAACCCGGTAGTGGAAAAAGCGCTGCGCTGCGATACGTCTTTTCAAAGCTGAACAAAGAGTATGCGTGTTTTTATTTCCCTCTAAGAACTATTTTGAGTGTTGAAGCCCTGGGATATGAGATTGCACGGCAAAAAGAAGAAATAGATATGGATTTTTTATCCGCCGACTACGAATCAGCCCCTGTTGCTTTTTTTGACGGCGTTGATGAGGCTGCCGGGCTTCTTAGTGAAGTCGACTTCGAAAAACTCTTTCTAGCGAATGACGCAAAAGTGTATGAACTATTTAGAGACAAAGGCGTGAATCCTCCTGTTTTAGTAATGTCAATCAGACATGAGATTTTGAGTAAAGGGATAGAAACAATTAAAAAAATGCATCGGGGCAACGCACGAGTAGTTATATACAAAATAAGGAAGTTAGGAAGTAGCTTAAAAAGAAAAGGCTATGTTCCCGACAAAAAACGTCGAGATGTATTCAAAATGTACAATTCGCTTCGCTTGCTTCAAAAAGCTGAGCGGAAGGCAGAAAAGGGCAACGCATACGCACAAATACGCCATTTTGACCGCTTTCCGCCATTTAGAGAACGGAATGCAACAAGAGCTTTTTTAAGAAATGCATTACAGCAAACTGAAGATTCAATCTTTTTATATCCGGTATTCATTAGGTATGTTTACATTGTCTTCAAAGCAGTAACCGAATCTAACCTAAATAATCTTAATAAAAAACCGAGTAGCGGTGACTTCTACTCAGCATTTCACTTGATAATTGAAGCGATAGTTAAATGGGAATATCATGTGTATTCTACCAAAGGAGCCGTGGTCAACCGTAGTACCGATGGCGGAGTTATAGAATATAGCGAAGAATACTTAGAGTTTAAGAGTATTTTGCTTAAAATCCTCAATACTGTTGCGATGCACATCCTTAATGGCGAAGAGCGCATCACGAGAATTGAACTTGAAGAGTTATTATCTGAGCATTTTTCAGAGAGCGATATTGTTAACCTCACAATTTCAATCGCACACACCCTGCTTGTAAGCGATGAAAACGGCAACACATTCACTTTTGTACATAACTCATTTTACGAATATTTTGCTGCACTTTATCTATATGAATGTACCTGTACACAAGATGGCGGAGATGTCTGTGATTGTTTGGCGAAAAGGTCAAAGCATCTAAAGCGCGATTTAAACGATGGTATTTCAATGCATTATATATCATATCTCTGCAATGATAACGACATTTTCCCTAAGTTCGCCCAATGTTTGGGTTATGACAGCAATTTGCGGTCAAGCGCTCTGTGTGATTTGGTATATACGGGAAATCCTGTCGCAATCACAGATAAACCGGATTTGCAACTGGTTGAGATATATAAGCGTCTTCCTATTATAATGAAATTTGAATACCGTGGGAAAATATACACGGATGAAGAAATTTGTGCGCTTATTAACGGTAAAGGTAAGTTGGATTTTTCAAGGACAGGGTGGAGATTACTTCAAGATATTGATTATATAGCCCCATTTAATGCAATAACTTATATGGATTTGAGGCGATGTTCAATAGATGATGTCGATACAATTAGTAGATTTGATAACCTCGAGTGCTTAGATATACGTCATGCGAAACCTGTTTTAGAAAGTTGGATACAGGCACTGATGGCATCTACCTTGCACCTTAAGTGGTTGTATGTTTATATTACAACGGAGTCTGAAGTTACATATATTTACGACGAAAACAAAAAAACGACGTTTGCGGAAAAGATTTTTTTTGATATTCCACCATTTAATAATGCCTATATTAAATTATACGAAATTTTCGAACAAGCAACAGCAAATGGTTCGAACAGCATGTTTTCGCTTAACAGTTGCACACCCAAAAGTGACGCAGAGAACCGTTTTGAAAACCCTAGAGCCAGTGATATTCCACTTATGAAAGCGGTGTTTGAACTTGAATATAACCGTTTTGGCTCATCTTCCACCCCTACGCTTTGGAATGGGCTAACTCTTGCAAGATGCTATGAAGACGAAGACTGGACAGATATTAAGAAAACCGCACGGAATATTTATAGTAGATTAGAAAATGGACATTTTACGAAAGCCGATAAAAGAAACAAGCTGGGCGTATATTTCAGTTATTACAACGGCGCTAATTTCAAGCATCTGGTAAACAGCGACTATCATAATTCAAAAAAATGGCTTTATTATGCATACACAAATGCACGTGACCGTGTATCTTCCACATTTGAATTCATATGTGGTTCGCAACTGGTCAGGGTATGTGCTAATATCGGGGACGACGAAAGCTTTAATCAAGCAAACGCGCTCATACCAAAGCTTTTAAGAATAGCGTATACTGCCGGTATAAGTAAGTCTGATCCTACTCGCATGGATTTGATGAGGTATAGAATAGGCATTGCTCTGAAGGAAAAAGCAAAAAATATAAGCAAGAAATACAAAAGTTTGCAGAACTATGCTAGGTGGTATCTAAATCATGCGAAGGAATATGCCGAGGTGCATAAAGTCGGTGACGATGCAACTGTTGAAAATCAGTTTTATGTGTTTGATGCTTACTACTATCTTAGTGTTGTTCATATCATTGAAGAAGACTACTGTAATGCCCTCAACATTGTAAACATAATGAGGACTATTATTGAAGAAAAAGCTTATAGCGGTAGTCAAAGCGATTCCCATGCAATGGCATTACGGCATTCACAGCAAAGAATGGTAACCCTGTTTTTGTTAGAACAGTATAAAGAAGCGAAAACAGAAGCGCAAGAGCATTTGGCTTATCCCTATAGAATTACTGAAAAATCTCCCAATGCCGCGATGTATATTGTATGTAGTTGCGACAATAACAACACCGAACTGGATGCCCATCCGGAGTATAAAGAGCAGTTTGAGAGTATAATTAGCGGCGAGCGGCTATGGTTATAGCTAATAAAAAAACTTGTATGTGCGTGGTTCCGATGTACACAAACTCAAATAATATGATTGAACTATCTGTTGGTTGTCTTTTGCTATCGGTTTTGGTTGTTTTCCATACTGACACCGACCGTGAGCAAGGGAGTTATCCGAATCAGGCTGAACCCTCCCCATTTTATCGTCTTTGCTTTATCACGCCATCCCTATGTACTCCAACACTTTTCGCGTTGGTCTCGACAGCAGCCATTCACGGGCGCTTGGTGCTTTTCCGTCGATTAAGGCGAAAAGGCTAGCGGGGCATTGCGTTTTTGTAACAGCCTCCGCCAGAGCTTTGCGGGTATCATAACCTGCTGACCTGATTTCTGCTAAATTCTCTGTCTGTCGCACAGAAAATGTCTCAATTCGGTTCAAAATATCATTGAATACATCTTTGAACTCCGGAAAATATGTCAGGAACTCTCCCTGCTCATTTTTTGCGATGATTTCTACTATATTTCCATGCGTTGTAACCCCTTGAGATATGTGATTCAATGCTATATAAAGCGGGGATTTTACTTTGACACGGTTGTACTGTGCATCGACAATAACGTAGCCTTCATCGTCATATCCTAGCTTGCCCGCACTATCTATGCACGCTTCAAGAGAATTGAGAGGATACTCACGCGGTTTTGAGATGCCAATGTCCGCATCGCACTCGCGGAGTGTCAGCATATCGCGCGTACCGATGTGCCGTATTGTCGTCTCTTGATACCTTACAACTACGCGATTATGCGGAGAGGTCAGCTCAAACATATATGTATAATTCTTATCCAGGCTCTCTATCCTAACTCCGGTTTTATCCCACGCTTCAAAAAACAATGTATAGAGCTCCACCTGCCGCGTACCTGTCAAAAGAGCACTGTTGATATGTGCATTGCGGGCGTCTATCTCTCCGTTGCTGGACACGTGCCACTGCCCATTATAATTCCAGAGCTTGATCAGTGATCCGTCCAGTTTCTCCTGCACGCGAGCGGTACTCCAATCTATTTCGGGTACATAGCTTTCGCCGAAGTTTCCGAATTTGAAAAAAGGAACACAAACCGGATGATAGCCGCGTGATTCGTCCAGTATTATGCCGCGGCACTCCCTGACGAGCGGGAGCGTCATATCCGAGCGAATCTGGTCATATTTTAACAGAACAAAACTGCCTTCGCGCTTTGTTTTGACACAGCAGGGCGAAGCCGCAATCATGTTTTCCCAATCGGGATTATCTTTTATATAACTTATGATTTCAAGCTGCACGGATAATCCCTCACTTACTAAGCAACTACTAATTAAATCCACCCGAAGGATTAGCGTAAAATATTTCCGCCTGTTTTTCGGGTTTTGAAATGGTAATTCTCAATTTCACAATCCCTCCGATTCTGATTAATTATAGCATATTATCCGACAACCAGTCAACGAACAGAACGCTACGATAAACGCATGAGTAAGCATGCCTTGATTTATGCCACACATTTCGTCACCTATGCGTTTGTCGTGTATTTGCACAATTTCAGAACATCCCGCGCAAACTCTCAACGTCCAAATTACATGCAAGATGAAAAGCTGGGTTAAAAATAAATAACGCTTGACAATATAGTATATATACTATATAATGGTGCTGAGGTGGAAGAGTGGATAGAAATTATCGTGTAGACTTCTACAAAAAAGACAACGGCTCATATCCTGCGGAGGAATACATAAACTCTCTTGACGATAAAATGGCAGCAAAAGTATACTGGACACTTGGTTTACTTGAGAAATATGGTATCGAACTACGAGAACCATATTCAAAGTCTGTAGGTGAAGGGATTTTTGAGTTAAGGATTAAGGTATCCACCAATATAGCGCGTGTTTTGTATTTTTTCTATGTTAATAAACGTATTGTTGCCACGCACGGATTCACAAAGAAAACGCAGAAAACCCCTCAACCAGAAATAGAAAAAGCAAAAGCATATCGTAAGGAATTCTTAAAAAGGGAGGCGCACAGTAATGAGAACTCTTGAAGCGGCACTTAATGAAAGAATGAAAGAACCCAACTTTAGAGCAGAGTATGAAGCATTAGAGCCTGAGTTTATAATTATTCAGGCAATTATTGAAGCTCGTAAAATGTCTGGGTATACACAAAAGCAGCTCTCTGAAAGAACTGGTATTGCACAGGGAGATATTAGTAAAATTGAAAAAGGTAATGCCAATCCCTCTTTAAATACGTTAAAGCGACTTGCATCGGGTATGGATATGAAACTAAGTCTACATTTTGAGCCAATTGGCATTTAGTTTTTTCGTTATCAAGGACTGGCAAAAAATGCCAGTCCTTTTTTCACAATTTCAGAACATCCCGCTCAAACTCTCAACGTCCAAACGACTACACCCTGGTATATACAGTCTTAATGCAACTCGCAAATAGGATGATGCCGCAAAAACACAAAGCGACAAAAACTACAACCCCTACAATCGCAGTGATTGCAAGGGTTTGTAGTTGGCAGGGATGGCAGGATTTGAACCTACGAATGCCAGAGTCAAAGTCTGGTGCCTTACCGCTTGGCGACATCCCTAAATATGGGGTGGATAATGGGGCTCGAACCCACGACCTCTGGAACCACAATCCAGCGCTCTAACCAACTGAGCTATACCCACCGTATGTCCGCAATTTTTGCAGCCAAAGGATTGTAACACATCTGTTTTTGTTTTGCAATAGTTTTATCGAACTGTTGTGTTGCTCTGGTATATGATATCTCAAAACACAGGTCTGCTGCAATATCAAAGCTTGCTTTTTTTGCTTATATATGGCACAATTGTGTTGCGTTTTTGTAAGTAGTTGTAGTACGGTGGCAAAATGAAAGATGTCTCACTTAGAAGAATGATGCTTGACTTTGCGCGCGGGTATAAGCGCTTTTTTTTGCTGTCTGTTTTTGCGGCTACTGTTGCGGCTTTGCTCGGTTTTTTGACGCCGCTGATTGTCGGATTCACTGTTGACTCTGTGATTGGGGGCGTTGCCGCTGCTTTGCCCGGTCCTCTAATGTGGCTTTTTGAGCTGTTTGAACGGCAGGGTAATTTTGCGTTTAATCTTATGCTATGTGCGGTTTTTGCCGCTGCAAGTGCAATTTTTGCCGGGTTTTTCAACTTTCTTTCACGCGTAAATATGGCAAAGGGCGCTGAACAATTTATTAAAAAGATGCGGGATGCTTTGTTCGCTCACACTCAAAGTCTGCCTTTTGAATGGCACACGAAAAATCTCACCGGCGATATCATTCAGCGATGTACTTCTGACGTCGAGACTGTCAGGCGATTTGTGTTTCAGCAGCTTATTGATGTTTTGAGAACTGTTATTTTAATTGTCGTGGCTTATATTATTTTGTTTTCTATTAACATTACATTATCTCTGATTATTCTAGTCTTTATCCCCGTTATTCTCACGTATTCACTTCACTTCTACAAACGTATTGGCAGTAAGTTCTTAGAGTGTGATGAAGCCGAGGGGCGACTAATGGTTAGGGTGCAAGAAAATCTGACCGGAGTTAGAGTTGTCCGGGCGTTTGGAAGAGAGCGTTTTGAGACGGAGCGTTTTGACGAGAAGAATATTGAATATACTGATAAATGGCTGTCATTGGGAAGTACCTTTGGGGTTTATTGGGGCATTGGTGACGTTGCTTCCGCGACGCAATTGCTTACTGTTGTTGTGCTTGGTTCTTATTTCGCTGCTACTGGGTCAATCACACTTGGGGATCTGCTTGTTTTTATAAGCTATACCCTTACTTTGATGTGGCCGGTTCGCGGTTTGGGCAGACTTCTCACCGAAATGAGCAAGACCGGAGTTTCACTTACGCGGATTAAGGAGATTTTTGATGCGCAAGGCGAGGTTTCTGAACCGGATGCGTTAAAGCCGCCAATGAATCGCGATATAGTATTTAATGATGTAAGCTTTACATACGATGATTTTCCTGTGCTCAAAAATGTCAGTTTCACAATTGCGCATGGTTCTACTTTTGCAATTTTGGGCGGAACCGGCTCCGGGAAGTCAACAATTACTTATCTGCTTAACAGGCTTTATGATTTACCTGAGGATAGCGGCAGCATCACTATCGGCGGAGTGGATATTAGAGATATTGACAGGGCTTATTTAAGAAAGAATGTAGGGCTTGTTTTGCAGGAACCATTTTTGTTTTCCCGGTCGATTTTTGAAAACATTGATATTGCTTCACGCAATCGTGATATGACGAGAGTGCGTGATAAAGCTCGAATTGCGGCTGTTGATGATAATATAATGTCCTTTGTAAAAGGATATGAAACGCTTGTCGGTGAGCGCGGGGTTACTTTGTCCGGCGGTCAGAAGCAGCGTGTTGCAATTGCCCGCACTCTCATGATGGACGCGCCTATAATGGTTTTTGATGATTCTATGTCTGCGCTCGACATGGAGACAGACGCAAAAATCAGAGATTCTCTGCGTGAGAATACCAGCGGTGCGACAGTCATCTTGATTTCTCATAGAATCTCTACATTGATGACGGCAGACACCATCATGGTCATGGACGATGGGAAGATTGCAGAAATTGGAACTCATGCACAATTGGTTGAGAAAAATGGAGTCTATCGCAGGATTTATGACTTGCAGTCAGGGTATACAGATTAATGCAAATATTGCAACGTAAGGTGGTGATGAGTTGAGGGAAGATAAGGAGCATTCCGGCGGGCTGAAGCTTGCAATGTGGCTAAGACTTTTGCCCTATTTAAGCAAGATGAAAACGCAAACTATTGTTGCTACAGTAATTATGCTCTCTGCTACTGTTGTTGAGGCTGCTTTTCCGTTGTTTACCAGTTATGCTGTAAATAACTTTGTCATGCCTCGCTCAACGGACGGGCTGGCTTCGTTCACCATTGTTTTTTCTATTGCGATTATTTTTGCCGGAGCTTGCGTTTTTTTCTATGCAAAGGCGCTTATGGCTCTTGAAATGAAAATGGGTCTAATGCTCAGGCGCAGTTGCTTTGTGCGTTTGCAGGAGTTGCCTTTATCTTTTCACAATGTTACTTCCGTCGGTTATTTGATTGGTCGGATAATGTCTGATACCGACAGAATTTCTACAATGGTTTCATGGGGTTTTTCTCATTTTTTGTTCAGTATTTTTTATATAATTTTCTGCGTTGTTTTTATGTTCATTCTCAGCCCTGTGCTTGCGTTGATTCTGGTTTTGTTTATTCCGGCTGCGGGAATTATCGCTTGGCTTTTTCAGCGAAAAATCGTCGTTATTAACAGGCGCGTCCGTGAAGTTAATTCGCTTATCACCGGTGCGTACAACGAGGGTATCACCGGGTCTAAGACTTCAAAGACACTTGTTATTGAAGACTTAAATACCAATGAGTTTCAAAAGCTTTCTTCCTCTATGAGCCGTGAGTCGGTGCGAGTTGCGCGGCTCAATGCCGTAATGCTTCCGCTGGTGATTTCGCTGGGGTCTATTGCGCTTAGTATTGTTTTGTATCGCGGCGGTTTTTTGGCAAGAGAGCAGTTAATGGATTTTGGTATTTTGGCGGCGTTTATTACTTATGCCGTCAGCGTTATCGAGCCTGTTGTTCAGATTGCTTCTATTCTTTCGGATATGATGACCGCACAAGTTGGCATTGAGAGAGTAACCAGCATAATAAACGAGCCGCTTACCATAGTCGACTCGCCTGAGGTCATTGAGAAGTATGGGGACACTTTTAACCCTAAACGCGAAAATTGGGAGCCTATAGTCGGGAGGGTTTCGTTTGAGAATGTTTGGTTTAAATATCCTGATGGTGAAGAATTTGTATTAGAGGATTTTTCTTTGGACATTCCTATGGGGACGACTGTCGCCATTGTAGGTGAGACAGGAGCAGGCAAGTCCACAATCGTTAATTTGGTTTGCAGGTTCTATGAGCCTACTATGGGTCGTGTCTTAATTGACGGTCGCGATAGCCGTGAGCGTTCGCAGTTGTGGCTGCATTCTTCGCTTGGGTATGTGCTTCAAGACCCGCATCTTTTTTCCGGTTCGATTATGGAAAATATCCGCTATGGGCGCTTAGACGCAACTGATGATGAGGTCATAGCTGCCGCGAAGCTTGTTTCCGCCGATGTTGTTGCTGAGCGTTTGCCTGATGGATGGAACACAGAAGTTGGTGAGGGCGGCGACAGGCTTTCTACCGGAGAAAAACAACTGGTTTCATTTGCTCGTGCCATTTTGGCAAATCCTCCCATTTTTGTACTTGATGAGGCAACTTCCAGCATCGACACCGAGACGGAACTACTTATTCAAGATGCTGTTTCGCACATGCTAAATGGGCGCACTTCGTTTATCATTGCTCATAGGCTTTCCACGATTGCGCGTGCAGATATTATTTTGGTTGTCGAAGATGGCAAGATAGTCGAACGCGGAACCCATGCACAGCTAATTTCCGATGGCGGTCATTATGCGGATTTGTACAGGGCTATGCGGCTTGAAGAGATAAGCAGATAATAATATACGGGCTGCGTGGCTTATTGGTAATCTTCGCAGCCCGCTTTTTATTGTTTATGCGGCTGTATGCATTTATACAGTACCGCATTTTTTTATGCCATTGCGGCTTCTATTTCCGGGATCGTTCGCGGAATATCTGCTGATAGGTTTTCCAGTCCGTTTGTTCTCATGAGCACATCGTCTTCAATTCTCATGCCAATGCCCCACTGGCGGATATACAGTCCCATGTCCATCGAGAAGAACATGCCCTCTTCCAGCGGCATTTCATATGAGCCGACATCATGTACATCATAGCCTATATGATGCGAGCATCTATGCCATACATAGTCGTTTATTTCACTAAAATCTTTGAGAATTCCAATTTCTTTGAGTTTTGGAAATGTCAGTTTTTTGTTTAGCTCGTTAATATCACTAAACAACATGCCTTTTTTTATTGAGCTTGTAACAATGTCGTTGACTTCAAGGGCGATATTGTATATTTGTGTTTGCCTTTTATCAAATTTGCCATTACTCGGAAACACTCTGGATATATCGACATTACAAAAGTCTTTACTGGCTCCGACGTCAGCAAGGCAAAGCTGTCCATCTATTAGTTTGCCTGTTGGTGTGTCGTAGTGGAGGTAGAAGTTATTTTCGCCGCAGGAAATAATTGGCTTAAATGCTGATTCGACTGCACCGTGTTTATGTATGATATACATAAACTCTGCAAATAAGTCCATCTCTGTCTTTGCGTACTTGCATACGGCTAGCATTTTCATAATTCCTTCGCGGGTTATTGCCATTGCTTCTTTGATTGCTGTTTCTTCCTCGCCGCTCTTGATCATGCGCTGTGCCGCTATTTGCGGAAAGGCGTTGCGGACTTTTAGGCTGGGATATTTTTCCAGGACATTTCTGTGGAAGTTGCGGTTTTGATCCGATGCGTCCTGACCGCGGTTTGATTCAAGGCAAAGGTATATTCTGCTGTAATATGTATCGTTTGCAATTTTGTGAAATATGGCGGCAAAGGTGCTGGATAAGGCTACATCGGCAATCCCGGATGCTTCTTGCGCTTCCGCAACAGGGATTCTGCGTCCGTGCCACTTTTCTTCCTCCGGGTCCGGGTCACGCACGAACAAGGTTTCGATGAGTTCGCCTCTTACTCGCCGAGCCATCAGAATACAGTCCGGGTCGGTTACTCCTGTCATATAGATAAAGCTTCGGTTTGCCGCAAAGCGAAAGTCTTCGTCAGCCGTCCTATGCGAAAGTCCGCCGGAACAAAGAATGAATATTGCGCCGTCAGGGATAGTTTTGTAAAGTGTGTTTCGATTTCTTGTGTGAAATGCTTTGTTCATTACTTTTACCTCTTTTCAAAAAATCTGCTGTCACTGCGCCATACTTTCTGAATACAAATTGCAGTATACCATGTTTTTATTATAAAGACGAGATTAGCTGTTGCGTCTGTGGGATGATTAGTCTTCACTTGTCGAAACATATATTTTACCGGTCAGCGACTCAGATATTGTTCCAGCTTTTTATGTAATTGCGACAGACCTCTTTCGTTGTATTTTGAAAACGCCAAAAGGAGCGCGCCTTCTGCGGGACCAAATTTCGGTTCTACTAGCTTTCCCCCAATATTTTTAATCTTTTTTGAAAACTCCGGCAGAATAAGTTCGCCGACTTTAAACAGTCCCCCTGCATATGAGACGGAAAAAGGTTCGTTTTCAAAACTTAACTTGTTTTTTATTGCCAGAGCTAAAAGGTGCAGCTCTTGCGCCGCTTCTGCGTAGAGTGCTTTTGCGCTTCGGGATCCTGCTTGCGCCGCTTTCATTAGCAGCAGTTGCAGCCCTGCAACCATGTCTCTTTGCAGCATGTAAGTTCCGTGCATAAGCTCAATAAACTCCAGGTCGTTTTTGATGCCCAGTTCGCTTCTTATTATTTCATAGAGTTCGTCTTTGTCCATACGTCCATCTGATTGCTTTGAATATATTCCCATCGCATTGCGCCCCAGCCAGAAGCAAGAGCCCTCATCGCCGAAGAAATCGCTCCAGCCGCCGCTCCTCGCACCGTTGCCTGCCTCGTCTTTTCCGAATGCGATTGCTCCGGTTCCCGCGACTATGTTGATTCCGGGAGCCAGTCCTAACGAGCCTGCCCAGCCCGCTTCTGAATCATTTACAAAATACAGTGGTACGCCCGGAAATGACTTGCTGAATTCTTGCGCGACCTCAATATCGTCCTTATCTCCCTCGCCATAACATGTCAGCGCCAGAAATATGCCGCCAATTTTCGCTCCAGGCTCAAATGGCATACCATCTATCGCTTGTTTTATATTTTTTACTACCGTTTCTATGCCATATTCTCTCCACGAGGCGCTGCCCGTTTTTGCAAACAATAGTGTCGAGGCATCTTGATTTGCGGCTGCTATCGCTGTCTTTGTGCCGCCCCCGTCCACTCCAATGTAGTATGTCATGTTTTGTCCGCCTTTGTTTTTGCGCAATAATCTAATAAATTTTAGAAATGCTTTGATTTTTTAAGTAACTCTTGGGTCATTTGCCTAATCAACATATAATTATCCATTATTTCCGGCATGGATAATTATATGTTGATTTCGGTGTATACGCAATAGTTTGTTATGGATAAAAAGCTCAACGACCCGGATAGCGGCGAAGGTCATCGATTGAATATTATTCATGTTGCCTTGGTTTTCTGAATCAATATTCGCCGGAACTCTCCTGTATACAAAATGCATTGTGTCACAACGGTTAATTTTGCCGTTTTTGTGTATTATTCCGGAAAAATAATTGTTGTATAAATATTCAGATTCTGATATACTCTTCTTTATGTCGGGTGTTCCAATAATTATGAAGGGTTTTGCATTGTATGAGTCCAAAGATTTTTATTGATGGTGAAGAGGGCACGACCGGTCTTCAGATTTATGACAGGCTTTGCGGCAGAGATGACATTGAGCTGCTTTCGATTGATAGCTCTTTGCGAAAAGATCTTTCCGAGCGAAAAAGGCTCATTAACAACGCCGATTTGGTTTTTCTTTGTTTACCGGACGAAGCGGCGATTACTGCGGTTTCGCTTATTGATAATAATTCCACGCGCGTCATTGACGCCTCTACGGCTCATAGGACTGCGTCAGGCTGGGTATATGGCTTTGCCGAGCTTTCAAAGCAGAGGCGTGATGAAATAGCAAATGCTCGTTGGGTCACAAATCCCGGCTGTCACCCTACCGGAATTATTGCCGGAGCATATCCCCTTATTGCGGCGGGGCTTTTGCCGAAAGATTATCCGCTGACATGTATTTCTATTACCGGATATTCCGGCGGCGGGAAGCCGATGATAAATGCTTATGAGTCTGAAAAAACACTGCCGATGTTTGCGCCTAGAATGTATGGGCTTATGCAAAATCATAAGCATCTGCCTGAGATAATTGCTGTCACCGGGCTTTTGCGAACACCTGTTTTTTGCCCTATTGTTGATGATTATTATTGCGGGATTGCGGCAAGCTTCACTTTGCACAATGATTTGCTGCCCGGTTCACCAACAACGGATAATATTCATAATATGCTGACTGATTACTATTCCGGCGAGAGGTTTGTGACCGTTGCTCCGGAGCTTGGAAGCGGTATGCTTGAGAGCAACTGGGGCGCGGGGACAAACATGCTTGAGCTGACGGTCAGCGGCAATAATAATCTGACCATTGTGACCGCTCGTTTTGATAATTTGGGCAAGGGCGCTTCCGGCGCGGCGGTACAAAATATGAATATTATGCTTGGATTTAGTGAGGATATTGGCTTATGAATATAGATTTTATACAAGGCGGCGTTTGTGCTGCAAAGGGATTTCGGGCAAGCGGAATACATGTCGGCATTAAGTCTCACAATTCCGACAAAAAAGACTTGGCGTTGATTGTTTCTGACTGTGAATGCACTGCTGCTGCGGTGTATACAAAAAATGTGGTAAAGGCAGCGCCGCTCATTGTAACCAAGGAGAATTTAAAAAATGGGAAAGCTCGCGCGGTTATTGCAAACAGCGGAAATGCCAATGCTTGCGCTCCTAACGGTGAGGAAAACGCTCACAGAATGTGTCATGCTATAGCTAATGAGCTTAAACTTAGCTTCGATGATATAATCGTCGCTTCTACAGGGGTTATCGGTCAGGAACTGCCCGTGGGAGTTATCGAAAGCGGCGTTGCGGAGCTTTCTTCAATGCTTTCATACGATGGTTCAAAAGCTGCTGCAGAGGCTATTATGACTACTGACCTTACAATGAAAGAGTTTGCCGTTGAGTTTGCGCTTGATGGTAAATCTGTCAGAATCGGCGGTATTGCAAAAGGCAGCGGGATGATTCACCCCAATATGGGTACAATGCTTGCTTTCTTGACTACCGACTGTGCCATTAGCTCGGAAATGATTCAAAAAGCTTTGGTAAGCGCGACAAATGTTAGTTTTAACCGCGTGTCTGTTGACGGCGATTGTTCAACAAATGATACCCTGTCTTTGATGGCAAACGGCATTGCCGGAAACAACGAAATTACCGGTTACGGCAATAGTTATGATGTTTTTTCCGGAGCGCTAAACGCTCTTTGTATCGAGCTTGCCAAAATGATTGCTTCGGACGGAGAGGGTGCAACACATCTTATAACTTGTACGGTTAGCGGCGCGCAAAGCGAGTCTGACGCCGAGGTTTTGTCAAAATCCGTAATTTCTTCATCGCTTACAAAAGCTGCAATATTCGGTGCTGATGCGAATTGGGGCCGCGTGCTCTGCGCGATGGGCTATTCCGGCGTTAGTTTTGCTCCATTGGGTGTTACGGTCGCATTTGTCTCAAGTGCGGGACGGATTGTCGTCTGTGAGAATGGGCGAGGGCTTTTATTCGATGAGGATTTTGCAAAGAAAATTTTGACAGAACGTGATATTACGATTGATATCACACTTAGCGAGGGTGATGCTGAGTGCACTTGCTGGGGCTGCGACTTGACTTATGACTATGTGCGTATAAATGGGGATTATAGGTCTTGATTAAAAAGCATAACATGATAGCATAACCGAAAGGCGCAGTATTGCATGACAGAGCGGATTCCTTTTGCCGCTTTGCCGCAATATGGACGATGTTATTTGGAGGGGACATATGATAAACAATAATCATGAGCGGGCTCAGACACTTGTGGAGGCTTTGCCGTATATACAGAAATTTACGGGAAAGGTCGTAGTTATTAAGTACGGCGGGAACGCAATGATAAGTCCGGAGCTTTTCGACGCTGTTATTGAGGACATTATATTGCTGCGACTCGTCGGCATTCATGCTGTGCTTGTGCATGGCGGCGGTCCTGAAATTAATGAAATGCTTGATTTGCTTGGTATTGAGTCGCGATTTGTAAACGGACTGCGCTATACCGATTCAAAGACGATGGAAGTCGTGCAGGGTATTTTATGCGGCAAGGTTAATAAAGACCTCGTTTCAACGATCGAGCGAAAGGGTGGCAGCGCTATCGGGCTGTGCGGTCTTGACGGCAAGCTCTTTGAGGCCAAAAAGATTGACAAGGGCGATGGCGTTGATTACGGCTATGTAGGAAATATAGTAAAAGTCAATCCGGAAATTGTTTTGCAGGCAATAGCGGATGGTCATATCCCTGTTGTTGCAACGGTGGCTTTTGGTATTGATGACGAGACCTCATATAATGTCAATGCCGACACCGCTGCAGCGCAACTTGCTGCGTCAATCGGTGCAGAAAAGCTAATTTTGCTTACTAATACGCGTGGAGTTCTAAAAGTCAAAGACCATGAAGACACTCTGATTAAGGTAATTAAAACAGATGAAATCAATGGTTTGAAAGAGCAAGGAATTGTTGTGGGCGGGATGATTCCCAAGGTGGAGTGTTGCGCTGACGCCGTAGCGGGCGGAGTCAAGAGAACTCACATTCTGGATGGACGCATTGCACATTCTATACTCATCGAAATGCTCACCAACGAGGGCGCCGGAACTATGATTCACTAATCTGCCGATACTTGCGGCAAGTGGACTCTGTCTTCGGACAATAAAAATCTTTTTGCCTTGTGCAAAACACAATTGGAGGTAGCTTATGACTAGCGGGGAGATTAAGGCTCTGGATGAGCAGCGTGTTATGCAGACTTATGGGCGCTTTGACGCAGTTATTGAGCGCGGCGAAGGTGCTAAGCTTTATAGTCCGGAGGGAAAGGAATATATAGACTTTACCAGCGGAATAGGCGTCAACTCCATCGGGTACGGTAACAAAAAATGGGTTGATGCTATCTCGGCACAGGCATTAAAGCTTCAACATGTTTCAAATCTTTATTACAGCTTGCCGTACACGAAGCTTGCCGAGGAACTCACTTTGCGTACCGGGATGAAGAATGTCTTTTTTTCAAACGCAGGCGGCGAAGCTAATGAGGGGATGATAAAGCTTGCAAGAAAGTACTCATTTGATAAGTATGGCAAAGGTAGAAGCACAATAATAAGTCTTGTCCAGAGCTTTCATGGCAGGACTATAACTACTCTTGCCGCGACCGGGCAAGAATCCTTTCATAATTATTTCTTTCCGTTTACCGATGGCTTTAAACATGCTCCGGCAAACGATATTCAGGCTTTGAAAGATTTATTGGACCTAAGCGTTGCCGGTACAGTCAGTATTGACGGCACAGCGGCGTTAAATCCTGTCATTCCTATGGGTGGTGTTTGCGCGGTCATGCTTGAGCTTATTCAGGGCGAGGGCGGAGTATTACCGCTTGAGCCTGATTATGTCAAAGAAGTTGCAAAGCTCTGCAACGAGCGTGACTTGCTTCTGCTTATCGACGAGGTGCAAACCGGCGTCGGAAGAACCGGGACGCTGTTTGCTTTCCAGCAATACGGCATAAATCCTGACGTTGTCAGCTTTGCTAAGGGTATTGCCGGAGGTCTGCCTATGGGCGGGATTATGGCAAGCGAAAAATGTTCCGCTGTACTGACTCCGGGAACGCACGCTACTACTTTTGGCGGGAATCCTGTTGCGGCTGCGGGCGCTCTGGAAGTGTTAAGCCAGCTGGATGACGCTGCGCTTAGCGAGGTCGTAAAAAAAGGAAAGTATATTACCCGGACTATTAAGGATTGGAATAAACATACTGTCGGCGAAATTCGCGGATTGGGGCTTATGTTGGGGGTGTCAATGGTGGGCGTCGCTCCTAAGGAGATTGCGCAAAGATGTGTGGAGAACGGGCTTTTGATACTAACGGCAGGGTCTGACGCACTGAGAATGCTCCCTCCTCTTACTATTTCTTATGAGGAGATTGATAAGGGGCTTGAGATATTGGAGAAAGCTTTGTAGTAAGTCGGAAGTTTTTTACCACTCATGTCTACCCTAATATAACATACCGGAAGGAGAAAATATGAAAAAGGATTTACTTAAGCTTCTTGATCTCGGGCGGGAGGATATTGCTCTGATTCTTGATACGGCGGATCGTCTAAAGGCAGAGCAAAAAGGCGGCATAAAGCATGATTTTCCCGAGGGAAAAACGCTTGCCATGATTTTTTACAAAAACTCCACGCGCACCCGCGTTTCTTTTGAGGTTGGCATATTTCAGTTGGGCGGGCATGGGATTTTTCTGTCAGATAGTGAAAGTCAGCTTGGTCGCGGCGAGTCTATAGAGGATACGGCGCGCGTGCTGAGCCGCTACTGCGATTGTATAATGATTCGTACACATACCCAAGAGGAAGTCGAAAAGCTCGCAAAATACGCAACAATTCCTGTTATCAACGGGCTTACCGACTTTGAGCACCCTTGTCAGGTTCTTGCGGATATCATGACTGTTCGCGAGCATAAGGGAAAGCTCGAAGGGCTGAAAGCTTGCTGGATTGGCGATGGAAACAATGTGGCAAATTCTATGATTGCCGGCTGCCTCTCCTGTGGCATGGATGTGTCTGTGGCTTGCCCCGAGGGTTACAGCCCGGACAAGCAGATTTTGGATTTTGCCTACGGTATAAAGGGCGCTAAGTTTGAGCTTACAGCTCTCCCGGAAGTTGCGGCAAAAGGCGCCGATGTTATTTTCACTGATGTATGGGCTTCTATGGGGCAGGATAGCGAGAAAGATAAGCGCATAAAAGCTTTAAATAGCTATCAGGTTAATGATGCTATTATGTCTCTAGCCAATCCGGGTTGTATGGTACAGCACTGTCTACCTGCGCACAAGGGCGAGGAGATAACCGAAAAAGTCTTTGAAGAGCATGCAGAGGAGATTTTTGACGAAGCTGAAAACCGCCTGCACGTCCAAAAGGCAATTATGTATTTGCTAATGAAGAGGTAGTTTTCCATGTAACTGCGTGACTGAATCGTTCTCAAAAGTCTTTTTATTCTGCGCGGTTTTATTTGTGCGGTTTGATAGTATTCTTTGTTTTGATGTGTTAAAATGGCAGATGGACATCTTATCGAAGCTATATTATCTTCGGACGGGGGTAAGCTATGCAGCAAGTTAGAAAGCTGGTGAGTGTGGCTGATTTGTCACGAGCTTGGTGGAAAAGATTGTATTTGCAATGCTGCGATATAATCAATTATCCCGATGATTACGTCGGCTTTTGTCAGGGGAGGATTTTGGCATCCATGTTCTTTGAGTCGAGTACGCGTACAAATTTTTCTTTTCAGGCTGCGGCACAGAGACTTGGAGCAGGGGTATTTGGTTTTTCCGACCCGCTTGGAACTTCCGTTTCCAAAGGAGAAACACTAGCCGACACAATAAGAATGACCGCATCATATTCTGATACAATAGTAATAAGAAGCCCGCAAGAGGGAGCGGCAACGGCGGCGGCTCTGTATAGCGAAGTTCCTGTAATAAACGCGGGCGACGGAGGGCATTTTCACCCGACTCAAACGCTTACCGACCTGGCTACTATTGCTCAGAAACGCGGAAATATCGAAAATCTGCGCATTGGAATCTGCGGGGATTTAAAACATGGGAGAACTGTCCATTCTCTTGTTGAGGCAATGGGTATGTTTACCGGAATAAGCTTCTGCCTCATATCTCCTAAAGAGCTTCGTTTGCCTGAGTATGTACTGAGGCAAATAACTTCGCATGGGCAGGAATATGTGGAGTCCGAGACACTTTCTGAGTGCATCCCTGAACTCGATATTCTTTATATGACCCGCGTTCAGAGAGAGAGGTTCCATGATGCGGCAGAATACAGGCGGCTTAAAGATGTATATGTTTTGACCAAAAAGATGCTGCACGGCGCAAAATCAGACATGCTGATAATGCACCCGCTGCCCAGGTATGGCGAAATCTCAACCGATGTTGACGACGACCCTCGTGCAGTTTATTTTGAGCAAGCCCGGTTTGGCATGTTCATCCGCATGTCATTGCTCAACGACTTCTTGCGTTTGCCGCGCCAAAAGCCGCCGCAGGTAACCGAAGGTCTTACAAAATTGCAGTGTAATAATCCCGCATGTATCACACAATCAGATTTTTATCTTCCAAAAATTGTATCTCATTTAGGCGCTGACAGGTGCGGCTATTGTGATAAAAAATTTCCTATTCTGACGTTTTGAGTTCTTTTTCAATCTCTACTCAATTATCAGTCCGACCGGGCAATGATCGCTGCCCATAACTTCGGGCAGGATAAAGGCGTCTGTAACGCTTGGAACCAGACGGTCTGAGCCTAAAAAATAGTCAATCCGCCAGCCGATATTTCTTTCGCGGGCACTTCTCATATATGACCACCATGTATATGCATCTCTTAGCTCAGGATTTCTTTGTCTGAAAAAATCCGTAAACCCTGCGCCTAAAAGCTCGGTCATTTTATTCCGTTCTTCAATTGTAAAGCCGGCATTGCGCTGGTTTGATTTTGGATTTTTGATATCTATTTCTTGATGCGCCACATTTAAGTCCCCGCAAATAATCACCGGCTTTGTCTTGTCAAGCTTGCTTACATAGCCGCGAAAAGCATCTTCCCATCCCATGCGGTAATCCAGCCGCGCGAGCTCGCGCTGTGAGTTGGGGACATAGACGCAAACAAGATAAAATTTTTCATACTCCACTGTAATAATACGGCCTTCTTTGTCGTGTTCCTCAACGCCCATTCCATATTCCACCGCCAAATGCGGTATTCTGCTAAACACTGCTGTTCCGGAGTATCCTTTTTTTTCGGCGCTATTCCAAAACTCTTGATATCCGCTCAGCTCGATGTCTGCCTGACCTTGTTCCATTTTTGTTTCCTGTAGGCAGAATATATCCGCATCCAGTTGTGCAAAAGTCTCCATAAAGCCTTTTTTTAAATTTGCCCTTAGCCCATTAACATTCCATGATACAAGCTTCATAATATAGACGTCCTCCTTCACTTTATTGCAATGCGATTCTACTTCACTTTACTGTTAAGAGATTCCAAAAAATCTTTTTCCGTTTTCCATTGTGAGTTCCGCTGTTTCCTCAAGGGAAATCCCTCGTATTTGAGCGACTTTTTCAGCTATGTACTCCAGATTTAATGAGCTGTTGCGCCTGCCGCGATTTGGTTCGGGCGCAAGGTAGGGGCAATCTGTTTCCAGCATTATTCTGTCGGCTGGCATTTTCTCCAAAACCTCGATTGCGCGTCTGGCGTTTCTAAAGGTTATAACACCCGTAAAGGATAGATACCAACCCATATCCATAATAGTCTTTGCAGTCTCCCAACTGCCGGAAAAGCAGTGGAACACTCCGCATAAATCGCGATATTCTCTTATTATCTCTAATGTATCATTTAGCGATTCCCGCTCATGTATAATAACCGGTTTGCGCACCTTGCGCGCAAGCTCCATTTGTTCGCGAAATCGCTTTTTCTGTATATCTCTTGGCGAAAAATCATAGTGATAGTCAAGCCCTATCTCTCCAACTGCCACGGCTTTTGGGTGTTCCAGTAAGCGTTGCAGCTCAAAAACCGTGTCATCGGTCATTGATTTAGCGTCATGCGGGTGAACCCCGACAGATGCATACATGAATTGATATTTATCAGCATATGAAATGCCTGCTTTGCTTGACCTTAAGCTACTTCCAGAGTTTAATATTAGCGACACTCCCGCATCTTCCATTTTATGCAAAAGTTCATCGCGATCATCATTAAATCTCCTGTCGTCATAGTGGGCATGCGTGTCAAAATACATTTATTCAGCCTCCGTGATATAATCATTCTTTGCTCCCGCAATGTCTTTATAGTTATGGTTGCTGTGTATCCAAAAACTCGCAATGGTTACAGTCTCAAGCACACAAGTTTGAGCTATTTTACTAGTAGCTACCGCAAATGACGTGCATTGACTGTAACCAACCTGTGTTTTTGGATACGCAGTGACCTGCAACTGTCTATAACTGGGGTTTTAATAAATTATGCATTAACATGCTAAAAATGCTTGCATTATTGCAATTGATGTGCTAGAATGTTCTTCGCGTTTCGTATTATATAATCTCCGAAAGGGTTTTCATCAAATGGAACTAGCATTCGTTATTTTACAACTGCTTACATGCATCACACTTATGTGTATCATTGTATTGCAGTCCGGCAAAAATTCAGGACTCTCAGCACTTAGCGGTGCAAAATCAGACACATATCTGGCAAAGAACAAGCAAAAATCCCGTGATGCTCGGCTTTCTCTTGCAACAAAGTGGGTTGCCGGTGTTTTTGTCTTGTTTACCGTGGTGCTCAATCTGCTTTAAGCCGGATATAACGTCGGGCGTTGGCTTTGCTGTGTGCTTGCGTTTTAGCATTTTGCGAGTTTTATGTCTCTTTACGTCTTTTGGCGCTCCTTATAGTGCGAAGTTTTATCTACAGAAGTGTCCGGCTATGCCGGACACCTTTTTATTGTGATTTGCGTGGTATTGAGCGGTCTACTAGACCAGGATTACCCCTGTCGGCTCTTCTCCGCATACTGCCGCCGCGTTCCACTCGTCATAGTCAATATGCATGAATGTTGCATAATCAGGATGTACTCGCGCAACTACTTCCCCGAATGTTATAGATCTATCGCCTAAAACCTTTACCGAAACAATTTGCTTATCTGCAATGCCGAATTTTGCGGCGTCTTCGGGAGTAATGTGCACATGGCGCTTTGCAATAATAACTCCTTCGTCTATTTTCACTTCACCTTTCGGGCCAATGAGTGTGCAGCCCGGAGTGTTTTTCAGGTCACCGCTCTCGCGGATTGGTACATTTTTGAATCCCAGTGCTTTAGCATCTGTAAACGATAGTTCAACTTGATCCGCTTTGCGGCATGGTCCGATAATTGAAACCTCTGTAGATCTCTTTGGTCCGACGACCGTGACTTTGTGCGGCGTGGCATACTGTCCCGGTTGGGTCAGCATTTTTTTTACTTCCATCTCAAAACCTTCGCCAAATAGCTTTTCCAGAGTTTCGCGAGTCAGGTGGCAATGTTTCCCTGAACCTTCGATTATTATATTTATTCCGTTATGCACTGCTATATCATCCTTCCTGTAATTATTTAAAAAAACAATACAGCTCACTTTAGCACTTTTCATGAAAAAGAGCAAGAGTATATATCGCCACAAGTTGAAATGGCGTCGGCGTTGCTATCGGTCACAGGGTATCCGAAAATGCATTATCACAGCCGGAGTACTTAGCGGAATTAAGGGGGCGCTTGAATTAGTCTCTGATATATGCGGTCATGAAATCGCCGGGTTGGTTTCAAGCAATCTGTACAGTTGATAGAGCTGTAATCTTTATACATTTGCCAAAGCGGAAAGACAGTGAGTTTTCTCACGCTTTCCGCTTTTGACGACCTGCGGTTGCTTAGTATTTTCCAAAATCTATTGAGCCCGGCGTTGCGGGCAGGTTGTTCCCGGGTGTTACGATCGGGGCTCTTGCCGGAATGCCCGATCTTGTCAGCGCTTTTGTCTTATCGCTATTTTTAAGCTCAAACTGAGCGACAAGCCGCTGCAATATATCAGATTGACTGCTCATTTCTTCTGAGGCTGCGGCGCTTTCCTCTGCTGTGGCACTGTTTTGTGATATTACATGCGCAACTTGCTCTATGCCACCATTGACTTGCGTGATGCTTGCCGCTTGCGCCCCCGACCCTTTTGCTATATCAGCAATTAGCTGGCTTGACTCTCCAACGCCGGCAACGATTTCTGTAAAGCTGGATGCTGTATCACTGGCAATGCGTGCTCCAAGCTGCGCTTTTTCCATAGAGTCAGTTATTAGACTTCCCGTATCCTTTGCCGCTTCTGCACTTTTTGCGGCGAGGTTTCGGACTTCTTCAGCGACTACCGCAAAGCCTTTGCCATGCTGCCCTGCGCGGGCTGCCTCAACAGCAGCGTTAAGCGCAAGTATATTAGTTTGAAAAGCTATATCGTCAATAACCTTTATAACCTTGCTGATGCTTTGACTTGCCGCCTGTATCTCGCTAACCGCCTTAGTCATTTCATCCATCTGCTGACTGCCTTTTTCAGCGTTGTGCATGATGGAGTTTACGAGAGTTGAGGCGCGTTCAGCCATGTCTGCGCTGCCCTTTGTCTTTTGTGATATTTCTGAAATCGCGGACGACAGCTCCTGCATTGTTGCCGACTGCTGCGTTGACCCTTGTGCAAGTGATTGCGCACCATCCGCCATCTGTTTTGACCCCGAAGCCACCAGCCCGGCGGACTCTTTGATTGAACCTATGGTGACCGAAAGTGTCGAGGCTATATTGTTAAGTGCATTGTGAATATCTATGAAATCTCCTTTGTACTCCTGCTCAGACTCATAGCCAAGCTGTCCGTTTGAAATTGCTACCAATGTGTTTGCAATATCTGATATATATGCCCGCATCATATGAACAACTTCCTCAAGTGAGTTTGTAAGTACACCGACTTCACTTTTACTGCGAGTTCTTTTAACTTCGGTAGTAATATCTCCGTGCGCCATTTTGTCAAGACGATTAGCCGCCATAGTTATGGGTTTTACAACTTTTCCAATCAAGAAAAATGCAACTATGATGACAACTCCTACACATACCGCGCTGGCGATGATTGCATTTGTAATGGCCTGATTTGCATCTCTTAGCACATCCTCAACCGTGCTGTTGACAAGCACGACCCAACCATTTCTTGTTGTACTAAAACCACCCAGCATACTGTTGTTGTCACGGTTTACAAACTCAATCGTGCCGCTTCCGCGCCCTACCATTGCTTGCACGGCTGCCGCAACGCCTTCATAGGATGGGTCGGTTCTAGCCATTTCTATAAATCGGTGCTCGTTTCTCTCCATAATCGCAATGATATCATTGTGTGCAATCAGGGTTCCGTCCGAGGCAAATGCATATGCATGACCGCCATGCCCTGCTTTGACGTTCACTATCGCATCATTAAGAAAATCACCCGGGAGGAGCATGAATAGAACTCCAACTATTTCATCGTTCCAGCTCAAAGGCTGTGATATAACCAGCATTATCCGGCTGAGAACCGGACTGTAAAAAGGTGTTGTCACAAAGCTTTCTCCGCGTAGCGATGCTTGAATATAATTTCTGTTGCTCAAATCAACTTCTGCTTCGCCTTGCAGCACAAGTTCTCTGCCGTCTAAATCCGTGATTTTGAGGCTTATGTCAGTTCCGAGTGCTGCCTGCAGTGATCTTGCAACTGTAACTCTCTCATCATTTGGCGTCGCAGGGTCTGCAATCGCTGCTATTTGACCAAAAGCAGAAAGCTTTGCCTGTATGTCCGCAACGCTTCTATCGACAGCGTCTGCGATATTCATCGACAGGTTCTCATAGTCCTGCTCTGCCGAGACGCGTGCGTTACTATAGCTGATAATTGCAAATGCCACATTTGCAGCCGCAACTGTGAGAAAAATTGCCATTACTAGTCCACCAATAAGCTGAGTTCTCAGACCTATCTTGACTTTGTTCTTTTTATTTTTCATTTTTCACTCTTTCCGCAGCAATCAGAGCCACTAAGCATATGTTGATTTGTACACTTACGCAAATGTTCTTAAAATTTCACAATTGTATTATAAGTTACTTTTTTGTCCTTTTATCAAATTTTTTGTTAAGAAAAGGCAAATCTTTTTCCGTCACATTGTCTAATCCACAATAGCATCTATTAAAGTGCGGGCTTGTTACCTTACAAATGGGACGCGCTTAAACTTTCGTTCTAACGCGTCCCATTTATTGATTTTATGATTTTTTGTCCGCTGCTTACTTCTTGGCTTTAGAAAGAATATGCGGTTGACCAGTCTCTCTCAAGTTGTATCCAGTCGGGGTTTGGTATTATTTCTACCCAATACTTGTATTCATATGCCTTTCCCGGTACTAATTCGCCCCTATACCCGGGGATTGTCGAGTGTGTTGCTTCCTGGACTGCCAGGTAGAACCATGCGCTCTGATCTGAATTGTCTGACCACACTACCATCTCGTCTTCTAACAAGTCGTCTGGCGTTTTGAGTATGCGTAATAGCATTCTGTTCACTATCGTGATAAGTTCCGCTCTTGTTATTGACTGATTCGGTCTGAATGTTCCATCTTCATATCCGGTGACCCAACCATACTCAGACGCTGCTATTATGTCTGCTTCCGCCCAATGTCCTGAAAGGTCGGTAAAATCTGCTGCGCCATTTGACGTCATTGACATCATTGGTGCAAATCTTGCAGCTATTGCTGCCAGTTCCGCCCTCGTTATCGAGGCGTTCGGTGCGAAGCTGCCGTCCGGGAATCCGGTTACTATCCCCATTTCGCTCATTACGGAGATTGCATTGTTGTGCCACATCCCTATCGATACATCTGAAAAGCCGTTCTCTTGTGTCCAGTTCTCTTCTCGCAATTCACTTGTCAGCAACCTGAAAAATACTGTAGCTACTTCTGCTCTTGTGATGTAGCTTCTCGGTCGTACATCGCCTTCCGGATATCCGATTATGTATGCATGATGGTCAAGAATGAATGGGCTAATCGCCTGCATTGGTTCCTCTATTATAATTGTCGGAGGTTCTGGTGATGGGACTACGCCCGTTACCGATGGTGTTGGCGGAGTAGGAGGTGTAAGTGGGGAGCCTCCCGATGATGGCGGGTTCACTATCCGTCTCCACTGTGCGTATAATGTCAAATCGCTTGTCATCGGTGTATTGCCGTCAAATGCTGAGCCGCTGCCGTCACTCTCGGTGTTCCAGCCAATGAATGTGTATCCTGTGCGTGTCGGGTCTGTCGGCATACGCTCGCCTAGGCTTTCTCCATGAGGCAAATCTGTAACGTCGAATTTGTCGTTTTCCTGTCCTCGATTGCTATCAAAGGTTGCTGTGTACTTCACGATTTCCACAGTTTCACTGTCTTCGACTGTGGCAGCAGTGTCAATGTCCGTCTGTATTACCAGCCTGGCTGTATTGTCTATCTCGCCTGTTGCTGTGTCGAGTACTGTTACTCTGATGTTCAGAACTATCTCATCGCCGCCGTTAAACTCGCCGCGTGTGAG
>Ga0209755_10001513_pt1 | contig 35736 bp, 32 predicted proteins | sample TergutCo191P1_FD_187301 | JGI IMG/M metagenome (GOLD analysis project Ga0209755, IMG submission 187301) | Cornitermes sp. P1 segment gut microbial communities from Petit-Saut dam, French Guiana - Co191P1 (SPAdes) (version 2) | ecosystem: Host-associated > Arthropoda: Insects > Digestive system... | reverse complement strand
CAGGAACGCGCAAAATCTTGTCGCGAATTTCTGCGGGGTATATGTTTTCGCCCCCAGAAACAAACATATCGTCCACCCGCTCTTCAACGACGATGCGTCCTTCATTCAAAGAGGCGGTGTCGCCCGTTAGGAAAAATTTGTCCACGGTAAACGCGGCACGGGCATTGAGGTAATTCGAAAAAACCCCTGGTCCCCGCACGGCAAGCTGTCCGATTCCAAAATCATCGGGAGTCACAATCTGCGCTTCGTAACCGGGTAGCATCTGATAACTTCCGTCAAAACCTTCTTTTATTTGCGCAGAAGCGATATGGCTGGAAGTTTCGGTCATGCCATAGCTGATAAAAATTCGCGCACCCAATGCGCAAGCTCGATCGAGGGTGATTGGGTTAGGAATTGCTCCACCCAGCAAGATGCAGCGATAGATTTTGAGCAGGTGATTCTTTTTGCAGCCCAAAAGATCTTGAAGCATTTTGTCAACCACCGAAATATGGGAGGCTCCATAGTAGTTTGCATCCGTGAGAACGCGGGCTGCGTCGAATTGTCGATACAGAATGAAAGCCACTCCGCTGAGAATCGAGCGCATAACAATTTGAAGCCCGCCAACATGAAAAAGTGGGAGTGCCGCCTGCCACATTCCCGAATCGTAGGTGTCTAAAACATGGTTGGATGCCTCTGACGAACCACGCAAATTAGCCCAGGTGAGAGGCACTGCTTTTGGTCGTCCCGAAGTTCCGGAAGTAAAAAGCACCACAGCTGGTGCAGTATCACTAAAAAACGCAACACCCTTTTCCGCCCAATGAAGCACTTCCCCAAGCTGGCGTTCCTGAGGGTCAATAGAGGCTCCTCGCTTTTGCCCAAACATTCCCTTTTTGGGTTCTTCTTGTTCCGGGAAGAGAAAGGAGGCCTTTCCCAACAGGCGATATGCGATTTCTTCCGTTATGTGTGTTGCAAGATCGACATTGCGCATAAGCTTTAATTCCAGCAACCGCTGGGACTTTTCTTCTTCGGTAAGACGATGGTTAAGCAACACCAGAGTAAAACCACCATATGCGGCGGCCAAAATGAGAAAAATGAAAGCTGGGCAATTAGGCATATCAACCGAAACAAAAGAGCCTCTCCTGACGCCTTTGTCTTGCAAGAAAAATGCCAGCGTCGCGGCGTGTCTGCGCGCCTCTTCGAGGGTGTATTCTGCTATGCTTGCGTCTTTGTCGACAAAGCGAAAAAAGAGGTCTTTGGAATATGTTCGAGCCAGTCGCTCGAAATCACCTAACATAAAAACCCTTTCTATTTTGTTGTCCTGAACTAACCTGTCATCCTGAGGCGTAGCCAAAGAATCTATGGATCCTTCGGCTACGCCTCAGGATGACATGCTTCGCCTCAGAATGACATGCTAGTTCAGGATGGCAAAGTGCTAGATCCTTCGGCTTCGCCTCAGGATGACATGCTAGTTCAGGATGACATGCTAGTTCAGGATGGCATGCTTCACCTCAGGATGACAGAGAGGCTACCTACCCCACCAGCGTACCTTACGGGAATTTGGGGAACTGGTTAAAGTCGGGGTTGCGCTTTTCTTTGAAAGCATCGCGCCCTTCTTTTGCTTCTTCCGTCGTGTAATACATCAGGGTTGCATCCCCCGCAAACTGCTGAAGCCCCGCAAGCCCATCGGTCGCTGCGTTGAAGGATGCCTTCAAGAAACGCAGAGCCGTCGGCGACATGAGCAGCATTTCTTTCGCCCATGAAACACATTCCGCTTCCAGCTCATCAAACGAAACAACCTTGTTCACCAAGCCCATTTCCAATGCTTCCGCAGCCGAATACTGCCTGCACAAATACCAAATTTCGCGCGCTTTCTTCTGCCCCACAATCGCCGCCAAATAACCAGCACCGTAACCCGCATCAAAACTACCAACGCGCGGTCCTGTTTGCCCAAACTTCGCCGTCTCAGCCGCGATCGAAAGGTCGCACAAAATATGCAACACGTGTCCGCCGCCGATGGCATACCCGTTCACCATCGCAATAACAGGTTTGGGAACCACCCGAATCAAGCGTTGCAAATCGAGCACGTTCAAACGCGGGATGTTATCTTCCCCCACATAACCGCCGTCACCGCGAACCCCTTGGTCGCCACCCGAGCAAAACGCCTGATCTTTCGGAAGACCATCGTGGTTCGCGCCCGTAAAAATAATCACGCCAATGCTTTGGTCGTCGCGCGCCACCGTGAACGCATCGTAGAGTTCGCTTACTGTGAGCGGCGTAAACGCGTTGCGCCGCGCTGGGCGATTGATGCTTATCTTGGCGATGCCTTCAAAGGTTTCATAAATGATTTCCCGATAAGACTTCCCTGCTTCCCAAGACACTGCACTCATGTGTTCGCCCTTTCTTTTCACAATTATTACTAAAGCGCTACGCGCATTGTTGTTGTTTATTATATTGAAGCTAGACGCTTAAACTGCCTGCAAAGACGACGTCTCCAAAAACTTCTTAACTTGGGCGGCAAATGAGTCGGGTGCCTCGAGGTGCGTATTGTGTCCCGTATTGAGCAAAACGCAGGAAGTGTTTTCGTAATGCTGAATCTTTTCGGCAATTTTAAGATAGCGCCTATCAAGGATGCCCGCAATATACATAACCTTCATAGGAAGTATTGCGATTTTGCGCGATAAGTCCGGCATAATATGCTGCCCCGTTCCCCGCACCGTTAGCGCCAATGCCTGCGGATCGTTTTCGCGGCGCGCCACGCGCAAGCGTTCCTGCACATCGGCGGGAAGGCTTTTTTGCGATTCAAACACCGCTTGTTCTTCCCAGAAATCCATGAAAGCCTTGATGTCATTTTCCCGCAATCGGTTTATTAAATCTAGGTCGCGCTTGAGCATTGCTTGGTGTTGCTGAATCGTTTGGGGGCCAAGCCCGCTGCTTTCGAGCACCAGGGAAGCCACCCGATGCGGCTGCGTGGCTGCATACATTAACCCGATGCGCCCGCCCATCGAATAACCAACCAGGTCGACGCGGTCAACCCAAATCCAGTGCAGCAGTGCGGACAAAAATTCAAGCACCGAATTCATTTCATAAAGGGAAGCATCGGTGGGGTTATCTGTTTTTCCGTGCCCAACAAAGTCGGGCGCCACCACAAAGCGATCTTTCGCCAGACAAGGCGCGACCTCTTCCCAAGTTTTAGAGCTTTGCGAAAATCCGTGAAGTAGTACGAGAGGGGGATTTTTTCTGTCGCCCCATTCAGAGACGTGATACTGAACGCCTTTATGAGAGAATACCGCCATAATAATCCTTAAGCTTACCAGGTTCGAATGTTACTTCTATCAAATGCAGTCCTGGCTGACCGCAAAATCCAAGGTACGCTGTTTCAAATTCCGAAACAGTTTCAACACGGCAACTGGGCACATTGAAGCCTATGGCTACCGCTACGAAATCGACTTCCTGCGGGGTGCGGAAAAGTCGTTCGAAATAGGGTTCGTCGGAAGACTGCGGCAACAAATCGAAAATAGCGCCGCCGTTGTTGTTGAGCACGACAATCACAATTCCGGGAATGTGGCTGCCCGCGTTGGTGCCTTTGCTGGTGTTCGAAGCCGCCGCGCCCACATTCGATAGAATTTCACGTTGAAGAGCCAACGCATTCAGGTCGTGCAACAGGGCGATGTCACCAATAAGCAGGGTTGTTTGCTTGAAAGCATATGCCGCCCCGATGGCCGAAGAAAGCGTTCCGTCTATGCCGCTTAAACCGCGGTTGCCCAAAATAGTAATCATTTTGTCCGAATTCCAGAAGAAATTATCGACCAACCGTATTGCCATCGAATTCGCCACAAACAAGCAAGAGTTTTCGGGAAGCAACTTCGGAAGCCTGTCGATGAACATTCCCGGAAAATCCGACCCGCTCTCTTTCATGCGTAGCCTAGCAAGAGTTTCTTCGTCGTTTCGATCAAGCCACGTGCTCGCGTAAAACCGTTGCGGGTGCTGTTGCGCGAAACTGGTCTGACCCACAAAGCCCAGTTCACCCGTATCGCCCACATCTTCAGGCGATTGCGTATGTTCCAGGAAGGCTTCCACAAACGCCATCGGCGTTGTGGGGATAAATAAATCAGTCGTGGCATTAAAATCGCGTGTTTGCTCAGCGTCAACCACAATTTGAATGTGTTCGGTGTTCGCGCAAGCGGAAAAACAAGATTTAGAAACAGGATATCGTCCGAAGCGAATAACCAAGCTGAAAGTTTGTTCTTCGTGGGCAAAAATTCTGTCGTAGCCGCTAATAATGAATCTGTTTGCATCGCTTCGTAAGTTGCTTAACGGGTCGGCAAGAACAGGCAGATGGAAGCGGCACGCCCACTGCAGTAGCCTTTTCCTGTCTTGTTCGTTCACGATGCTGCCTTCACCGCACAGCACGATGGTTCGGTTTTCTTTCATCAGCTGAACAATTTGCTCAATCGTTTCCCTGCTGGGTTTTGCCGCCACGGGCACCAGCGGTGCCACCCTGCTTTCCGATAACGTACTTCGTCCAACCTTAAATAACCCCTCTACCTGCAAGTTTGGTTTCAGCGGTTCTTCAAAAGGAAAATTCAGGTGAACCACTCCAGCATTGCTGATGCAACCATACCAAAGCTCGCCCGTATTCGTTTTACCCACGTGGGTGCCCACCGCATTCAGGAAGGCTTCGATTGCCATCTGGCGCGCAAACGCAATGTCGCGCGAATCTATGCTTGGCAAAGGCATTTGTTGAAAAGCGCGTACGTAATTGCCGAAAATGTTTAGTTGGTCGCAGGTTTGTGGCGCGCCCAAATTCTGCAAGCGCGGCGGACGGTCTGCCGTAAGTACTATGAGCGGCACGCGCGAAGTGTGCGCTTCAAGAATTGCTGGATAGTAGTTTACAACCGCCGTTCCGGAAGTACAGATGAGTGCCACTGGTCGCCCCGATGCTTTCGCAAGCCCCAGCGCGAAAAACGCCGCACCCCTTTCGTCGACATCAACAAAAAGACGCAGGTCGCTTGCGTGGGCAACCATCGAAAGTGGTGTCGAGCGTGAACCAGGGCTTACCACCACGTCGCGAACGCCACATCGAATCAGTTCATCGAAAAATGCAGACAGGAACAAGGCAGACGCCGTAGGTGTGTCATCCTGAGGTGTGAATATATCATCCTGAGGTGCAGTTCTGTCATCCTGAGGCATAGCCGAAGGATCCATGGATTGTCGCATCGTTTCCTTTGGAAACTCCTCACAATGACATTGTGTTCCCTTGTCATCCTGAGGCATAGCCGAAGGATCCATGGATTGTCGCATCGTTTCCTTTGGAAACTCCTCACAATGACCTAGTTGGAGCTCACGATACCTCTTATTCATAAGTTCCCTGTCCGTCAAAAGCACTCAGAACCGTCTTGAACTTCAGTTCCGTTTCATCGTATTCTGCAGCTGGGTCGCTATCAGCAACAATGCCGCACCCCGCGTATATCCATCCGATTTCGCCATCGAAAACCCCCGTACGCAAGCCCACGGAAAATTCGCCGTCGCCCGCCGCGTTAACATACCCGCAAGCACCGCCGAACAAACCACGGTTATAGCTTTCAATTTGGCGAATCAGCATGAGCGCTTCGCCAACAGGGGCTCCAGAAAGCGCAGGGGTCGGATGCAGCTGCTTCAACAACCCATTCAGGCTCGCCCCTTCCATAACCTGGGCTTTTGCAGGAGTATAGAGATGCTGTACGTGTTGGAGCATCAAAACATCAGGCTCGTTTGCAATATCCACATCGTGGCAGTTGCGTTTGAAAACTTCACGCATAAAATCAACCACAAAAGCGTGTTCGCGCAAGTCCTTTTCGTTGTGCAGCAGCCCTTCAGTCAAGCGCGCACCTTCTTCTAAAGATTCGCCTACGCCTGCCGTTCCAGCGAGACACATACTCTCAACCGCCAGCCCGCGTTTGCGTACCAGCAGTTCAGGTGTGCAGCCACAATAAAAAACATCGCCATAGCGGTACAACAGCACCGTGCCGCGCGATGTTCCGTCAATCAGGTTCACCAGCAAATCTTTTGAAGAAAAAGGCGTTTTTGCCACAAGCTTTAGGCGACGCGAAAGCACTACTTTTTCAACCCGCTTCGCTGCTATTGCTGCCAACCCATCGTTAACCATAGCGTCCCAATTTGCGCGGGAATCGGTTTCAAGCGTGTAGGGAATACTCGCCCGCTTACGCGCAGGAGCAGCCATTGCTTGGCGCGCGAACCGTTCGATACGACCCGCATAAACTGGCCCCAAGGAATTAATTTGCAGAAAGGTTCCCTGTTCGTTTTCGATTAACACCACTTCAGGCAACATTAGCTTAAGCTGCGGAAACGCATTAAACAAATCGTCGGTTTCTTTGGGGTTTTCCGCATCAAAACGAGTGAAAGAGAAAAACACTGGCTCTTCTTTTGCTTCCCCCTGCAAAACGCTTTCCACTTCATGCAAAGAACGCAGCGCAATGCAACGCCCCAGACCCATGTAGCGAATTTTGCGTGTTTTGTCGTAGTAAACAAACTGGTCGGTGAAGCCTTTTTGCAGCACGCAAAAAGCATCCACCATATCGACCTGAACAGGCTGTGTGTTAGAAAAAATCTTAGTCACTCGAACTCCGATTCATCCGCATTACTAAAACGCGCCTGACCTTTTTAAACCTTATACATAAATTGAAACACGTCTTCACGCTGAATGGTGACTTGCATCCCGATCTCTTCGCCAACGGCATTCAACTCTTCTTGCACGGCGTTGAAATCTGCCTTTTCACTGTCGAGGGTAACCAGCATGGTCATGGAAAACATTTTGCCAGCAAGAATTGTTTGGCTGATATCATCAATATTCGCGCCGCTTTCGGCGAGCGTTTTTGAAATTGCCGCAACAATACCGCTGCGGTCTTTACCTAAAACTGAAATTACGCATTTCATATTAGTGGTTCCTTTCATGCTTTGTTTTGTAGCCGCGCCTAAACCCGCACGCTGCTTATGCTTGCCTGTTCAGTATCAAAGAAAGGGCTTCGGCACGCGTTGTTGCGTTGCGCTTGAATGAACCGCGCACCGCACTCGTCGTTGTTTTCGAGCCCGGTTTTTTCACACCTCTCATACTCATGCACATATGTTCCGCTTCCATAACCACGATAACACCTTGTGGTTGCAGCTGGTCAATCAGGGTATCTGCTATTTGTGAAGTTAGCCGTTCTTGCACTTGAGGTCGCTTTGAAAACATATCGACCAAACGCGCCAGCTTGGAAAGCCCGCAAATGCGCCCATCGGCACGGGGAATATAGGCGACGTGTGCCATTCCGAAAAAGGGAACAAGATGATGTTCGCACATCGAATAAAACGGTATATCGCGCACAATGATCATTTCTTCGTGATGTTCATCAAAGGTGACCTCGAAAAACTGCGCGGGGTCTTTGCCCATACCAGAAAAAACTTCTTCGTACATCTTCGCAACACGCTGCGGGGTTTTCAGTAAGCCATCCCTTTTGGGGTCTTCTCCAATTCCTTCGAGAATGAGCTTCACCCCTTGTTCAATTTTTGCAATGTCCATGCAAGACTTCCGTTCTTGTAATAATGAACCATGATACCCTAGATGCGCGTACCTGTCACAAAGAGTACGTCGTATGCTTGAATTATAGGTGGATCCTTCGGCTGCGCCTCAGGATGACAGGGGCTGTGCCTCAGGATGACAGGGGCGGTGCCTCAGGATGACAGGGGAGCGGTGCCTCAGGATGACATGAAGGCTTTCGGGATGACATATGCGCCGCAGGATGCTATTGTTCTTTTTAAACAGGAAACATATGAACACGACGGGAGTTGCTATGCGTTTAGTGTCTTGGAATGTTAACGGGTTGCGCGCGGCATTAAAGAAAGGTTTCGAGGAAAACTTTGCGCTTTTGAATGCCGATGTTTTCGCCTTGCAAGAAACGAAGTTGCAAGCTGGACAAGTTGAACTCGATTTGCCGGGTTATCGCGATTTTTGGAGTTACGCCGAAAAGAAAGGCTATTCGGGCACGGCAGTTTTTTCCAAGCGCGAGCCGCTGCAAACGCTGCACGCTTTGGGTATGCCCCACCTTGATACCGAAGGGCGCATTTGCGCGCTGGAGTTCCCAGAACTTTGGGTTGTGAACGTCTATACCCCTAACGCCCAAGCTGAACTGGCACGCATTAATCATCGTATGGAATGGGATGATGCTTTTCGTGAATTCTGCAAAGGGCTGGAAGAAGGCAGTTTGCCAACGGGTGCGCAAAAAGCGGACGGAAAACCTGTCGTAATGTGCGGAGATTTCAACGTTGCCCATAATGAAATCGACTTGAAAAACCCTGGACCCAACAGGGGAAATGCGGGCTTCTCTGACGAAGAACGCGAAAAGTTCACCAAGCTTGTTGAAGCTGGGTTTACCGATACGTTCCGTCACCTTAACCCCGACCTTCCTGGAGCCTATTCCTGGTGGAGTTATCGCGCGAATGCTCGCGCCAACAACACGGGGTGGCGTATCGATTACTTTCTGGTGAGCGATGCACTGGTTCCAAATATCGAATCTGCATCGATATTTCCTGAGGTTCACGGGAGCGACCACTGCCCCGTTTCTCTCGACCTTGCGATTTAACAAGTCGATGACCGTGCAAGGTTGTTGGTAACACAAGTCTGCCACGTGGATTTTTCGACTGCGCTGCACTCATGTGCAGCTTCGCTCAAAATGACAAAAGGGGCACAAATGTCATCCTGAGCGCAGCGAAGGATCCCCTCCCCCTGTCATCCTGAGGCGCAGCCGAAGGATCCAAAACGGAGTAAGCGTAAGCGAACGAAGTTCGAAATAAAGAGGCTGCGTCAGCAATCGACAGTATTTTCTTCTTGACTTGCGAAACAATGTTATGTTACGCTGCTTTCGCAGCAAAACGTAACATTGTTCTGCTGCTAACTAACTCGCCAAAGGAGTAAGCATGGAAATCGCAGACAAAGACCTCGTTTCTAAAAAGGAACTTTTAGAACTCACGGGCATTTCTTATGGACAACTCTACCGCTGGAAACGCGAGAGACTTTTGCCCGAAGAATGGTTTATCAAGCGTTCTTCCTATACGGGTCAAGAAACCTTCTTCCCGCGCACGGCAATACTTGAACGGGTTGATGCCATTAAACAACTCAAGGAAGAACTTTCTCTTGAAGCTATTGCAGACCTATTTTCTCCGCAAGCAACTGACACCGTATCCGCAGATGAACTTGAAAACCTGCTTGATGTGGACGCAGAATACGCGAAACTGGTGATTGAGTGTTTTGCGCAATCTCTCGATACGAATGCTGCCGATATTTCCCTCGGCTTCAGTGAGGTTGTTTTCATCAGCGCGCTGGGCAGTCTGGTTAAAAAAGGAACACTTGAAGCACCGCAGGCAGCACATCTTGCCTTTGAAAGCCGCGATCTGGCAGCCCAATGGATCAACGAAACCATAAGCTGCGAAGTGTTAGCTGTATCGGGCGATGCAACAGCGAACAACCCTTCCCCTACCAGCTGGCACCTTATCTTATGCAAAGAAACATCGCTGCCGCTGTTTTCACAGGGGGTAAAAATCGCAGCAACCCTTCCGCTTCAAGAAACAGCAACAGCAATCAAACAAATCCTCAAAAAACGACTTTAATATCAAGCAAAAGGAGACATCATGGCTTACGATAAACAAGCATTCAAGCAGGACAAGAAGGCTTTCAAAAACGACAAAAAGGCAGCAAAGAAGCAAGTAAAAGAATCCTGGAAAAACGGCAATTACGGCTTTAGTGGCGTGGGGGACATTTCTTCTAACGAAAACCGCACCTTTGTTGATGGTGTCACCAACATGAATGGCGGCGAATTCAAGGAACTTTTTGTTGAGGGAGTGTGCAATTTTTTCGATAGTATCAACGCAGAAAAGTTGGGTGTTGAAGGGGTTTTTAGCTGCAAGGGCGACATCACTTCAAAGATATTTTACTGTGAAGGCGTGGCGACCATCACGGGAAACGTGCGGGCAAACGAAGTTTCCGTGGAAGGCGTTGTGGAAATTAAGGGGTCTCTTGAGGCTGACAAGATTTCGTGCGAAGGCGTCATTCGTACCGAAGGTGAAATTTCAGCCGATCTGGTTATGGCTCGTGGCGCCATCTTTGCACGCGAAATTGTGGGTGAAAAGATTGTTATTAAATCAGAAGTTAAAGGCATCATGGCTCGCAAATTCATAAACAAACGCGACGTTGCCGACCTCATTGAAGCGACCACTATCGAACTGCACCGCGTTAATGCCAAGGTCGTCAACGGGCACGATATTCGCATTGGGTATAAGTGCAACATTGATAGCATCGATTGCAGCGGCACGCTCTACCTTGACCCGACTGCAAAAGTTGGGGAAATCAAAGGGAACTGCCAGCGAGTCGAAGAGTAAGTCGATGACTGTGCAAGGCTATTGGTAACGCAAGTCTGCCACGTGGATTTTTCGACTGCGCTGCACTTATGTGCAGCTTCGCTCAAAATGACATAAGGCGTATGCCTCTCGCAGCACACTACCCCGCTTCAGTTGCTACGGTGATTAAGCAAGAAAAGTGTGGAGGACGTTCCCTAGGCGGGTTATTCCTTCGACAATTCGCTCTTCCGTCATGTTCGAAAAATTGATTCGGAACATATTCTTCTTACAGGCGTTCGGGAAAAATGCATCCCCCGGAACGATAGCCACTTTTTGTTCCAAAGCCTTTTCCAGCAAAACGCGTGTATCAAGATGCTCAGGCAATTCCGCCCAAGCAAAAAGCCCTCCCTGTGGTCTGGTGAAAACGACTTCTTTTGGGAAGGTTGCTTCCATCGTTTGAATCGCCAAATCGCGCCTGTGCTTATAGACCTTGCGTATCGTTTCGATATGAGCATCGATGTCGTACAGCTCTACATATTTCGCAATAACCATTTGCGCCATCGTATTGCATTGTATGTCTGTACCCTGTTTGACCAGCACAAATTTACGAATTAATTCTTTGTCGCCCGCAATCCAACCAATGCGAAACCCGGGGCAAAAAATCTTTGAAAAAGTGCCCGCACAGAGCACGTTCCCCGTTTTATCATAAGATTTCACGGCAAGCTCAGACTTCCCTTCAAAGCGAAGTTCGCCATAAGGGTTGTCCTCGAAAACAACGACTCCGTATTCCGCAGAAAGTTCTGCCAGCTTTTTGCGGCGTTCAGGGCTCCATGTCCGTCCTGTTGGGTTTTGGAATTCGGGAATTACATAGATGATTTTCACGTTATCAAGAGTTTTCAGCTGCTCTTCGAGGGCTTTCATGTTCATACCATCATCATCGGTGGGAATCTCGACGAATTCGCAACCATAAGCCCGCAGCGCGCTGATTGCCGCAAGATACGTGGGGCTTTCGCACAACACCACGTCGCCTTCGTCCAAGAACACCTTTCCTGAAAGGTCGAGCGCCTGCTGTGAACCATGAGTAATCAAAATGTTATCGGCATCAAAGTTGGTTTTCATCTGGTCGTTCATGCGTTTCGCAATCCATTCGCGCAACGGCGGAAAGCCTTCGGTGGTGGTATATTGCAACGCTTTTTCGCCATCGGTTTCAAGCACGATTCTGTTCACTTCTATAATTTCATCTATGGGGAACAGTTCGGGGGCAGGCAAACCTCCTGCAAAGGAAATGATTTCGGGCATTTCGGTAAGCTTCAAAAGTTCTCTGATCTCCGATGCCTTGATGTTTGCCATTCTTTTTGAGGTCTTGAATTCCATCGCTTCACTCTTTTCGCTTGTGCTTAGTTCTGGTCTCTTAATAGAAATATTCATCCGGAAACGGTGATTATACGGGAATTTAGTGCATAAACGAAGCTCGCGCCCGATTTATTCGTCCTTGACACAATGATTGCGCAAGACGCTAGCACGTCATCCTGAGGCGTAGCCTAAGGATCTATATGGATCCTTCACTTCGTTCAGGATGACAGGGGGGCTGATTCAGGATGACAAGGGCTAGATCCTTCGCTTCGCTAGATCCTTCGCTGTGCTCAGGATGACATGGGGACTGATTCAGGATGACAGGGGGGTCAGGATGACATGGGGGTGGGGTGATGTCATCCTGAATGAAGCGAACGCAAGTGAGCGAAATGAAGGATCCATAGCGGAGTGAGCGCAAGCGAACGAAGCATATAAAAGGAGGTTGAGTTAGCAACTGACAAATTTTTGAGAGGACACGCAAGTGCCCGACAGATAATTTATGGATTCTTCGGCTGCGCCTCAGAATGTCATGGGGAGGGTGCTGGTGCCGAAAGAGCCGTGATAATCAGAGCCGCCTGTGTGAAACAACCCGAAACGCTCTTCCCATTCTGCGCAGCGTTGCCAGTCTGCTTTTCCGTGGTCGGGATGAAAACGCTCTATGCCGCGCAAGCCACACGCCACTAATTCAGGCACCAAATCATAGTTATCCTGCTGCCCAGGATGAGCAAGAACGGCAACACCCCCATCAGCAACAATAGCACGAACAGCGTCGAAGGCATCAACGTAGGTAATGTCGCGCGCGCAAATTCCGTTTCCCTTAAAAAGAGAACGCGAAAGCTGAACATATGCTTCACTTCCAAACGGTTCATCAGTAAGAGCCGCGAGCAAGTGCTGCTTATAAAAAGAAGTTGAGGATCGAGAAACGTGCGCCGCATAGTCAACGTCGACAGTATATCCCGCCACAAGAAGTTGCTCCATCTGCCACAAGGTATTTTCACGCCGCGAATCTAACAAAGGCTTGCACAACCGTGAAACTTCTGGCGAATCGCTCTGCAAACCGTAGCCTAATATATGCACTTTCCGTTTACCCACAAAATCCCAAGCACTAATTTCGACACCGCCTATTACTTCAACCCCAAAGGATTTCCCCAAGTCGATAACGTAGTCAAGCCCAACGGTGGTGTCGTGATTCGTAAACGCAATATGCTCAAACCCCAAAGTAACCGCTTGTGAAATAATGCTTTTGAAACTATCTGAACCGTCAGACGCATCAGAGTGAATATGGAGGTTACAGGCAGGGTTCGGCGCATCGCCTTGCCCTAAAGTTCGCAAGAGTGTTTCGGTCGATTGCGCGTTCACGTAATTATTCCTTCTTGCATATTAAACTCGTGGTCGCAAAGACCTTCCATAAATTCCAGGTCGTGAAAAATTCCCAACATGGTGGTTCCTTCGTTTTTCAGCTGCTCAATAAGTTCACGCACTTTCAGTTTAGAAGCATTGTCAAGCGAAGCCGTTGGTTCGTCAAGCAGCAACAAACGCGGCTTCTTAATCATTGCAGCCGCAATATTGAGGCGCAGTTTTTCGCCACCAGAAAACGTGCGGGGATACACCATCCAGAGTTCTTCAGCAATATCAAAATGGCGAAGCATTTTTTCGGTCTCTTCCCGACAGCGTTTAAGGTTGCGTGCACCATATGTTTCAAGCGCGCTTTGCAAAACGATATCGAAAGCACTGCGCCTGGGAAGTGCGTTCAAAAATTGTGTTACATAGCCAATTTCGTGCGTTCGCAAATAAATAATTTGCCGCTGTGCTGCCTGCGCAAGGTCGATGCACCCATAGGCTTGCGATTGGTACCAGATAAACCCTGACTCAGGAAGGTTTGTTCGATAAAGACAGCGCAGTATCGTCGATTTCCCGCTACCACTCTTTCCTGTAATTCCTACAAATTCACCTGGCATAATATTCATATTTATGTTGCGGCAACCCTGAATATGGCGATTCATGGCATGAATAGTAAACGACTTAGTCAAACCCTCGATACTTATAAGGGGTTGTTCTTCGGCTGACTTCATCTATCTTCTCCTTGGGGTTGCGCATTCGATATCAACCGTCGCATTTTCTGGCACTTCTGATGAATCTAACTCTGTTGAATCAAAGTAAGTATAGTGGGACTGGTAAACCGAACGACCCCCCACCAAAGCCTGAGAAACGACGGGTATTCCCGATTCTAATTCACGCACCAAAAGTACATCAGCTCGCTTACCTACAGCAATCGAACCCAGTTCTGCATCAAGGTTAACAGCGCGTGCAGGATTGATGCTAACCAAGGCAAAAGCAGTCGCTAAATCGATAGCAAACTCGCGATACAAGATGAAAGCGGCTTGCAACATTGAAGCGGGATAATAATCGCTACACAAAATATCGACCACCCCTTCGCACGCCGCTTCCCGCGCAGAAAGGTTGCCAGAATGAGAACGTCCCATAACCACATTCGGAGCACCTGCTAAAGTATGCATACCGCGTTCCCGCGCGCTTTTTGCTACTTCAAGCGTTATGGGAAACTCAGAAATTGAGGTCATGAGGCTTTCCGTCAAATCCAGTTTTTCAAGGCTATCATCATCGTGGGAAGCCACGGCAATGCCTTGCTGTCTTGCCAAACGAGAAAGTATATCAAGCTGCATCACGCTGAGATTGTTTCTTTTTTGCTGGCTTTCGATAAGATCGTTCACCGCTTCATCGGTTATTTCTTTGTAACCCTTAAGCATACTGCTATACACCTGCAAATCGGCATACTGTCCTTGCCCTGGTGTGTGGTTCATAAAAGAAATGAGGTCAAGAGCACCTTCCTTAAGATAGGTTTTTATTGCAGCGTACATATCAATGGCGTCAACCTCAACCCGCAAATGCAAGCGATGCCGAATCAAATGACCCTGCTCTTCGAAAGGGCGCATGGCGCGTACGCAATCAATCAGCGCAGATACATTTTCAAAATTACGTATTGGTTTATGGTCGAAAACTTTTGCCTGATACACCGAAAGAGAATGATAAATTGTCGTCACTCCATGCGCCACCAATTCGCGTTCTGCCGTGTAAAGGGAAGAAGCCAAATCCATAACAACACCTGGTCTGGGGCTTGCAACGCTTTCGATATAATCCGAATGAATATCTACCATGCCAGGCAACACATAACAACCTCTTGCATCAACGAAGGTAGCACCTTCGTCTGCAAGCATCGAACAATCAGGAAAATCGGTTGCAGCATCGATAATCGATTGGGCAGATTTAAGCAATTCATCACCAACGCAAGTAGTGCTGGGGCGAATCGCGCTAATGCGCCCATTTTCTATTATGACATCATGATTCGGCAGCACTTCTTTTTCGCAAACTACGGTGCCACCGCACAATACAAGGGGTTTTTCTTCTGTTACTTCCATTTCCACTTCTACTTCCTTTTCTTCTGTTTCTTACGTTTTTACAGGCTAGAGCAGGGAATACACCAGTTCTTGCGTGTAAGCGTGTTGGGGGTCTTCTAATATTTGGTCGGTCAGCCCTGTTTCTATCATTTGCCCATCAAGCATGACCAAGGTTCTATCTGCCAGCATACGCACAACCGCTAGGTCATGGCTGACTACTAACATACTCACCTTGAACTCACGACGAATTTGCAAAATCAAATCGAGTACTTTCGCTTGAACCGAAAGGTCAAGCCCCGTAGTCACTTCGTCGAGCAGCAAAATAGGGGGGTTGTTTGAAAGTGCCTTGGCAATCTGCACTCGTTGTTGCATTCCTCCAGAAAAACGGCGCGGCGGATCTGTCCTACGACGTTTCGGAATATTGACTTCATCAAGCAGAAAATCGCCGCGGGCAACCATGTCTTTTACCATGCGGTTTCCCGAAGCAATCATCTGTTCCGCAATGTTTGACAACGAAGAATAATCCATACGCAAACCCAAATAGGGGTTTTGATAAACCATGCCCAACATAGTGTTGCGCACGTAGCGTTTTTCCTGTGACGACAAAGCAAACAGGTTTTCTTTACCCTCATCGTAACCTTGCAAATGCATGGTTCCTGCACTTGCTTCTTGGTCGAAATAAACGCATTGCATCAAGGTCGATTTCCCGCTGCCCGATTCCCCAACAATGCCCACAATTTCCCCCGGATAGACCTCAAAATTCGCGTTTCGAAGAGCATGAACTGTGCCACACTGAGGGCAAACATTGCGTTCAAGCGCCGCGTGAATATTGCTGCAATACGAACAGCAAGTACCAAAGTGGCGCGAAAGACCTTTCAGTATTAAAGCGGGTGTTTCCGACATAACTTCCACCTAAATCACCTCTTTCAATTCAAGATGACGCAGGCAAAATGCTGTGTCGTTACAACGATACGTGGTTTCTCCGCTTTCTTCATCCACCAGTTCATCGAGGTAAACTCCCGATGCGCCACACACCCTGCAAAACTTGTTTTCGAAGCCTTCGACTGCAAAGGGATAGTCTTGAAAATCGAGTGGTTCGACCGTTGTATAGGGCGGAACCGCATAAATCTTTTTCTCTCTCCCAGCACCAAACAAGGTCAAGTTCGGGCTTTGATGAAGCTTCATGGTGTCAAAACGAGGAATGGGTGACGGAGCCATAATGTATCGTTTGTTTACCTTTACGGGGTGATCTGCGCCCGTTGTTGTCGTGCCAAAGCAGACAATTTGGTCGAATAAATTCATCCATGCACCCGTGTAGTTTGCTTCCGCGTGAAGCACGCGCGTGGCAGCTTCACTGGGTTCAAAATCGCGCAATGGCTCTGGCAGGGGCACCTGTAACACCAACACCTGATCTTCCTGAAGCGTCTGTTCTGGTATGCGATGGCGCGACTGAATAAGGCTTGCTTCAAAGGTTTCGTTGGTGGTTTCAACACCCGTCGTTGAACAAATTAACTTCTTAATATTGACTGCGTTAACACTGTCGTCGCAACCCTGGTCGATAACCTTCAGAACATCATTTTTGCCTATGATGGAAAGGGTGATTTGAAGCCCACCTGTTCCCCATCCACGCCCAATAGGCATCTCGCGGGAAGCAAACGGAACCTGGTAGCCAGGGATTGCAATACCCTTAATAATTGCCCTGCGAATTTCGCGCTTAGAAGCTTCGTCAAAGAAGGCGAAATTATATACTGTGCTCATCTGCGCCTCCTGTCTTTTCGCGTTTTTCTTTGGTCTTACGAACACTGGAAAGTTTCGATTGGAAGGTTACGTAATGAGGTAGTTTCAAATGAGAAATAAAGCCTGTTGCTTCGATGCCATCTACGTGATAAAGAACAAATTCTTCGTCTTGAGTAGGAAACGCTTTATCACCCATCATGAGACAATTATCAAGAACGCTCATGGCGATTGCTTTTGTTTCTTCCCGCCCCATAACCATGCCGTAACCAAGATTAAAAGCGAGTTCTTTTGAACCATCAACTTTTTCAATTTCGGTCTCGAAAAGGCTTTCGGCTTCGGTAACAGGCATTGACCCTAAATAGTAAGCGTCGCTCGAATCGCTGACATCGTTTGCCTTCAGCGTTTCTTTACCCGCTGCTTCCGTTTGCTCAAAGGCTTTGCTTCCAAGCCCTTCCGCTACGTTATCTTGCGTAACTAACGGATGGTCAATCAAGATTTCGATTGTTCCATACCGCAACTCTGCAACGGTTGGATGAGCAGGCCCGAACCCACGGATGGCGGCATAACCTAATGCGTTGACTGCTTGCGTCATTCCCCGCGTAAGCGTCTGCAAACGAGCAGAACGTTTCGTCGGGAAAACCAAGGGCTCCAAAGTAACATCGCAGGGAAGAGCGTTATCATTTTCATGCTGCGGCAATAGCCCTTCTGCACGCAAATAATCGGCAACTTTAGGAAGTTTGCCTGTGCTGCTTGCAGGCTGCTTTGGTTTTTCTGCTTTCGCTTCTTTGTTCCACTTATCAAGCATTGCCTGTCGAAATTCGCTTATAGTTTCATCGTTTTCTTCGAGCAAATTGAAATCGAGTAGACGATGGCTATAGTCGCGTGTTGCACCGAGAATTTGACCGCCAGGAATATCTTTGAAAGCTGCCGATATACGACGCTGCACATTCATAGTTGATGGCTCAACGATACGAGAAATGAAGGGGCGTTCAAGCGTTGAACGAAACGCGCGCAGCAAAAAAACCGCCTCTTCGCAAGAGCCTTGCGCCTGCTTAAGCGCGAGAGCAGCAAGTTCTGGCGCATAGAGAGAACTTTCGCCCATCACCTGGTCAATCAAGTTCGGAAACGCTGCCATTAAGTCTTTAACTTCAAGGGAACACCCAGATTCCGTCCGTTCCCAAGCAAGGAGTTCTAGGCTTGCTTCTATCGCCTCTTGCCCACCCCGAACTGCTACATATGCCATATTTAGACCTCGCCTTCCGTTGCAAGAACTGAAAGGAAAGAAGTACGCGGAATGACCACGACGCGCCCTCGACGGTCAACCAAAATGATTTCAATCCCGCAAGGAAATTCATCTTTTCTGCGTTGACGCGCCCACAGCCAATTCAGACAATCTATTCCGAAAACGTGAGAATCTTGTATGCCAGGGCCTTCAACCGAAACCCAATAGAGAGTATCTTCGCTGCCTAGTTCTTCTTCTTCCTCTTCCTGTGAAGCGAGATATTCGCAACCAAGCAAAATGCTTGCTCCTGTTTCTGGTGAATGAAGATTGCCGCCATAAGCACTTTCGATAGCTGCATCCGAAAGGCTCCCGTTTTTCGCTTGAGGAATCACCAAAAATGCTGCCGATTCGAACGGTGCGAGACTGGCATGAGTTTCTGATTGAATTGCTTTTGCAATACTTGGCGCCTCTGTGGAAACCACGCAAAAACTAACTGCTTGGTCAATAAACATTTTGACCAGAATAGCTAACGAAATATCTACGCCAAAATGCTGTGACGAGCCTTCTTCTGGGCGCGCCATCGCAAACACCTTGCCTGGCCGGGCAGATGCGTTCATCACCGAACGAAACGAACGCTGAATACGGTGTATGTCTTGAATTCCTGCGGTTGATACCTCTTTGAGTTGCTCGCCCATTTTAGACCTCAACTTTCATCGTTGAAAAATCGACGCGCGATTTTTCGATGCGTCTTGCCGCTTCCGCCCGACGAAGAGACACACGTTTTTCTTCATCGCGCATTCTTTCTTCCCATAAAGCTGCGAAATCTTTTTCTTTTTCCGTCGAAAATACGACATCAACTAACGCGAGATCGTAGGCAAGAGCATGGTTGGTTCCCATAACCACGCCATGCCCAATAGTGTCGTCCAAGCGCACACGACAAGAAGAGACCAAAGTCTCTCCAAGATAAAATAGGCTGTTCAACGCGCTTTCGCGCACCTTTATCATCACCAATTCATCGTGAGGCTCATCAAGAACCTCAATCTGATAGTTCCTTTCAATTTGAGTAGCAATGTCGCGGGCAAGCCTCGAATCGCCCTCAATCAACACGCGCGTTCTTTCATAACGTTGCAAATCAAACTCCTTTAAGAATGTAGGATGTAACGCTTGCGAAGCTTCGTTGCAATAATTTCGAGAACGAGAGCAATCGCAAGACAGCAATAAACAATGACACCAACCGCTTGAATACTGAAATAGAAATTTCCTGCCATGAAAAGCTGGAAGCCGACACCCCCAGCACCCGCCATTGCGCCAACAATGACGGCAATACCAAAGTTGATTTCAAAGCGGATAAAAGTCCATGAAAGCATTTGACTAATTTTTTCCGGAACGACTGCTTTGAACACCATTTGCCACCAAGACGCACCGCAGGCACGAAGGGCCTCTAAAACCCCCGCATCAATTTCTTCAAAACATTCAGAATAAGCTTTCACCAGATAGGCAATGCTGTGAAACAGCATTCCGATAACGGCCGCAGTCGCCCCAAGCCCGATGGCAACCGTAAATATCAACACCCAAAGAATGGTGGGGATTGCCCGAAAAACAGACATAATTGCCTTTATCGCATTTGCTAAAACACGGTTTGATAAATTCACAGAAGCAAGCAGCCCCAAAACAAAAGCGATAACCGCCCCGATAAAGGTTGTCAATACAGAAAGGGCGAGTGAAGCAATAACGCCTTGAAAAACTTCGAGAGCAGTGAAATTCCCTCCAAGGCTAGGCTGGAAAAACATAATACCCAAGTTGTGAAGCATTCCAATAAAGGCGTCAACCAAAACCACTTTTCCATAGTTAAGTGTAACCATGGTATAAATTGTCAGCAAAGCAAGCACGGAAAGGGTAATCGCTACCGCTACGTTTGCCTTGGTCATGACACGCGTCTTAATGTTTCCGCGCCTTGAATAACGCAAGGTCATATTATTTGTCTCCTTACGTAATTAGAAATCGCTTCACAAGCAATAACAGCAACCACAATGGTAAGAATCACCAAGCCTGCTTGGTCGTAATGAAAGCTTTTGTAGTAAATATCGAAAACAAACCCGATGCCTGTTCCCGTAAGAATGCCAATAAGGGTCGCATCGCGAATGTTTGTTTCAATCATGTACATGGTCCAGCTAAGCACTGCAGGAATAGTGAGGGGAACTATGGCTTGAGCAACTATTTGAGCATAGTTTGCGCCTGTTGCCCGCAGTGCCTCGACTGGACCTATGGCTGTTTCATCAATACTTTCGAGGAAACAACGAGTTAGGTACCCGTAGGTACTCAGGAAAAGTGCGAAAAACCCCGTAAATTCACTTTGCTTAAACGAAAACAAAAGGATGAACGCCCAAGCCACTACGGGGATATTCCTAAAAATCGAAGCTATGCCGCGAACCACCACGGGCAAAACCCTGCCAAAACCAGCTGCTCGCGACCCGAATACCGCAAAAACATATGCCACCACTGCTGCAAGACAACTCGAAGCAACCGCCATGAGCATCGTTTTCCCGAGTGCTCCTAAGATGTTTTCAATCTTTCCTAGAGATTCTATCGAAGGGGCAAAATTCACCACCATCCAAATCATGCCCTGCGGAAGTTCGACAACTGCTTTAACGGCATCGAAGTTCACATACCCTGCCGCCAAAGCGTTCAAGCCGAAAATGAAAACAAACACACCCGCAATAGAAAGGCTCCGTTTAAGGAAAAAATTCTTCTTCATCAGGCTGCGTCTACCTTGGCAAACGTGTCAGTTTTGCTTTTTCCAAAACCTGCTTGGTTAAAAAGAATGTCTTCTTCCGAAAGAGAAGTTCCGTAGAGTTCCGAAATAACTTCTTCATTAAGCTGGTTCGGCGTTCCGTCGAAAATAAGACGCCCTTGCTTTAAGCCGATGATGCGATCTGAATATTCAATAGCGTAATCAACCTGATGAAGATTGACCAAGCACGTAATATTAAGGTTATCAACCACACGACGAAGATGATTCATAATGATGGTTGAAGCCTTCGGGTCAAGACTTGCAATCGGTTCGTCTGCCAACATAAGCGAAGGATCTTGCAGCAAGGCGCGCGCAATACCAACGCGCTGCTTCTGCCCACCAGAAAGCTGATCTGCGCGATTGTAGGTAAATTCCGAAAGACCTAATTGTTCAAGAATGCTAAAGGCTCGTTCTTTTTCTTCGTGAGAATACAAACCGAGAACTCCTGAAACGGTCGATTTGTAACCAAGCCTTCCTTGCAAGACATTTTCGATAGCCGTTGAACGATACACTAAATTGTAGTGCTGAAATATCATGCTGATGCGGCGACGGATTTCATGCAGATCGCGCTTGTTCATTGCAACAATATCTTTGCCTTCAAACATAATGCGCCCAGCAGTTGGGTCAATCAGGCGATTGATGCATCGCAGCAAAGTTGACTTGCCTGCACCCGAAGACCCGATTACTGAAACAAACTGACCGCGCGGCAAGGAAAGCGTCACATCAGTGAGCGCTTTCGACTTGCTGCTGTAGTCCTTGCATAATCCTTCGATGCGGAGTAGTTCTTCGTTTTTTATATCCATCTTAGGTAAATCTCTCTCCGTAGTTCTTGCTAGATAGTTTGTGCTGTACTTAGTTTTGTTTCTTTTGCTTTTCTTGTTTCTTTTGTTTCAACGCTAATTTAGATTTTGCGCAAGGGGTCGTACCATGAATCGGTAACTTCAACGAAGCACATTTCTTCAGAAGTTTTCTTAACCAACCCGCGTGCATTTTCGTCTTCGGGGTCAAAGAAAATCAGAGGATCGTTTGCTACTGCTTCGGAACAGAAGTGTGCAACAATCTTCTTTCTTGCTTCTTCCGAAATATTGTCTTCATTGAAAACAAACGGAGCATTGAGAACAGGGGCAACGCCAATGATGGTGAATTGCTTGCCTGCTACAGCATCGAAGGGCGTGTCTGCATTGGCGCGTACTTTGTATACCGAACCAACCGCGTTATCTTCGCCAGATACCAATTCGAAGAAGTAGGGGTCTGTGTCGATGTCGTTAAATGCTGCAACTTCTACGTCGCCACTCATCAAGTTGAATGCTGAGCCAGCGTGTGAACCGCCGAACAAAACTTCCGAGAAAAACTTACCAGATTCAAGCAAGTCATCCGAAGAATCCATCCCGAAGTTTTCCATGATTCCGCGGGAAGGAACTTTGAAACCAGAGGTTGAAGTTGCTGAAACAAACGAAAAACTTTTATCTTTGATGTTGTCGATAGAATAGCTGCTGCCTTTTTTGTACTGGTCAGCGTTTTCCGTCAATACGCAAATGCGGCTGTAGTAGCACGCCAAATCAAGACTTCCGTTTTCGTCACTTTGTACGAAAGCAGCTTGAACCTTGTTATTTTTCTTGTTTGCCTGCACATACCCTTCGGCTCCTAGAAATGCCATATTTGCAGCACCCGAAGCAACCGCTTCAATCGTAACGTTGTAGTCGATAGAAGTCATAATTTCAGCTTTTAGCCCACACGCTGCAGTTATGGCAGCCGAAAAGGCCTCGCGTGCCTGGCTGAGTTCTGCTTGCGAATGATCGGGAAGCCATACTACTGTGACTTTTTCCGTGCCTGATGCTGAATTGTTTCCTGAATCGCTGTCGCCCGTTGAAGCCTGGCTTCCTTTGTCAGAACAAGCACCAAGGATACCCAAAGCACCGAGAGACAGTACTGCCGATGTACCAAGGATAAACTGGCGGCGTGACAAGGGATGTGCCATATCAATTGAAGTGTTGTTTTTCATGAACCTTCTCTTTCTCTATTGGAATTACTGGGAATCAGCCTATATACCCAGTGTCTGGTTTTCGTCAAAGAAGGGTCAAAAAAATGTCAAAGTTAGAAGAAGTCTAGGTAAAATCAAAGTGAAACTTGGGTAAAATGCCCAGGACTTTATTCATACGCAAGTTGCCAATGTTATCCTGAGGCGCAGCCGAAGGATCTATATGGATCCTTCACTTCGTTCAGGATGACAAGGGCTGGATCCTTCGCTGTGCTCAGGATGACAGGGGGACTGATTCAGGATGACAAGGGCTGGATCCTTCGCTGTGCTCAGGATGACATGGGGACTGATTCAGGATGACAAGGGCTGGATCCTTCGCTGTGCTCAGGATGACATGGGGGTGGGGTGATGTCATCCTGAATGAAGCGAACGAAGTGAGCGAAATGAAGGATCCATAGCAGAGTGAGCGTAAGCGAACGAAGCATATAAAAGAAGGTTGCGTTAGCAACTGACAAATTTTTGAGAAGGCACGCAAGGGCTCGACGCGGTTTAAGAGCCGTTGGTTCCTATCATCCATATTCCGCGTTCGCGGAATGCGGGAATCGTCTGACGTTTTGCTGCGTTAAGTTGTGCAGTTTCCGAAAGCCCCTGTTCCCGTGCGTAGTTCGCAAGACGAACAATCTTCATTCCTCGAAGATATGCCAACCGCTTATGCAAGGATTCACATAAGGCACGCGAAAGCAAAAGGCTCATACCGTTGTAAGTGCCTTCATCTTGAAAGACCTGAAACAAGGGGTAATAGTTGCTCTTTTTCCCCTTGTTGCGAATGATGATTGGCGGATACCCCAACGCAGCAAGCTGCTGATTCACAAGAACGCGCCCGATGCGCCCATTGCCATCACAAAAGGGGTGAATGCTTTCAAATTTAACGTGAAAGCGAGCGATGTTTTCAAGGAAATACTGGTCGTGACTACTGTGATAATCCGCCAAAAGTTCAGTAAGCAAATCAGGAATGTGTTCTGGGGGTGGTGCAATGTGCCGCCCGACGCGAACATATTCCCCCGCCGCTCGAATACGCCCTGCATAACTGTCGTTTATTCCGCCCAAAAGCATCTGGTAAAGCAGCTCGATATTTTCGATAGTAAACAGAAATCCTGGCTTTTCTTCAAGATAAGAAATAACTCGCGCCAGATTTTTTGCCTCAAAAAGCTCGCGGGTACTTACCGAACGCATTACGCTTTGCTCAAGCAAAATCTGCTCGGTCTCTTTCAGGCTTAGGGTAGAGTTTTCTATCGCGTTGGAGTTGTATACCTGCTCTGCCAGTTCGACTTCGCCAATAATTTGCAGCAAAGAACCTTTGCCTTCGCGCAAGATTTCATATTCATTGCGCAAGGCTGCGATGTATTGTTGTGTCACTTCACTAATCATTACTATAAGATATCATTTTTTTCGGGAATGTCTACAATATTCATGCGAAATAGGCATTTTGACGTGAATTTACGTCGCTTTTTTCAAATATTCACGCTATTTTGCTATTTTAACGTGAATTTGAGATTAGCCAAATACGTACAAGTGTTTCACGTGAAACATCTTAGTTATAGATCCTTCGCTGCGCTCAGGATGACATGGGGTTGCCTCAGGATGACATGATGACATGTTCATTCAGGATGACAAAGGGTTTCGTCTTGAGATGACATGGGGCTGCCTCAGGATGACATGATGACATGTTCATTCAGGATGACAAAGGGTTTCGTCTTGAGATGACAATCCTCCCTTTTTTTTATGTCATCCTGAAGCATAGCTGAAGGACCCATGGATCCTTCAGCTATGCTCAATCGTGAGGAAAATACCTTCGAGACCGCTGTGGGATAGAGCGGTTGCAAGACGAGGGTAAAGTTTTACGGCGAGGTCTTTCACGTATTCGCGCAGGTTGCCGTTTTCGATACGAAGATGCGTGCAGAGTTTTTCGGCAGCAGAAACGAGCTTCTTTTTCGCCTTTGCGGAAGGTAGACCGGTAAAAATTTCAGCAATCTTGGTTCGTTGTTCCGCGTTTACGTTAAGAGCTTTGACCGCACCATCAACCAGAACAAGCGCAAGAGCGTTTATTGCTACTGGCTCAAAGAAATTGAGAATAAGCACCCGATAATCTGGGGAAATTGCCTTCATCAGCGCCTTGATGTTTTCGACATTGAACCGCCCGAGAAAATCGTTTTCAAGAATAAGACGGCTTAAATATTCATGAACATAATCGATGCCGCAAAGATTTTCGTTCACGGGGTCGCAAAGAGGATAATCAATACTGCAATCAAGCTTAGCGGCAAAGTATCGATAATCATAAGTTGCAAAAAACGCATCAAGCGCATTCAGTGTGTCTTTTAACGCGATGCTTTTCAGCAGCGGAGTACCGAGACACACTTCTTTCCAAAGTGCTTTGCACGCTTCAAGCTTGATTTTGGTTCGACATAATCCCTGTTCAAGCAAGTCATTTAAGTCTGCATTGGCGAGGTGCTGTAGTTCCTTTTGCCCCAACGCATCCAGATCGATATCAAGAAGATAGAGCACCGATTCCAGCATCTCATGCGCCACCAACAAGGGAATCGAGCTGCTTTCCCCCGAAGTGTACAGCGCAACCCTTTTGTCGAGCAGTGCCCAAAGGTTTGACTGAAATGCCAAAACATCACTGTCTTGCAGTGGAGCCAAAAACTCTTCATGAGTATGCGGGAGCAGGCTTACTTCGTGTTCGGTTTGCGATTTGCCAAACTGACTTTCATCAGACTGCACTCCCTCTGCCCGCACTGCGCCAGACTGAACTTCGTCAGCCCTTACTTCATCGACCAAGAGACGACCCCCCAATGCGCCCATTCATGTCTGCCGTAATCCTATACACCTCGCGCGCGCCATCATAAAAAGTAGCAGCATATTCATTGCTGGCGCGTTCCCACGCTTCCCTTCCGAAAACTCTGTCAACTTCATCACGAGGTTTAATTTCCGCATCGTCAGTGTTTTGATAGTAGGCATCGGCTTCCGACCAATCTTCGTTCGCATCCTGCCGCGCCATTTTCACCGTTGCCAGCAACTTTGCTGCAGAAAGTGTTTCCAAGGTTTCCGTAACCCCATGCGTTTCGTTGTCGAAAAGATGGCGCATAGCATCAATGAGTTCATTATCGGGAACCTGTTCTTCAGATTCTTCTTTCAGGTGATAAAAAATATCTTGCAATTCTGCAAGGGTTGAATCGTAATTTTCCGCAGTTAAATACGGTGAACTGGCAAAAGCGGTTACCAATTCAACCAAAATCCCGCGCCCAAATTCAACACGCTGGGTTTCGCGCAGTGCTTCAACGCGCCGCTCTGCAAGCGCGTACACCTGCTCTGGCGTGAGCGAAAGCCCGTGCGGTGCGCTTGCTTTGTTGCAGGCTGCCAAATCCTGCTCAATACCAAAAGGCTGCAAGCCCTGTGTTTGCAGCAACAGTCCTAGGTTCATGCTTCACCTCTTTTACCTCGTGAAATGTTATACACCTAAGCCTGGCAAAAAACACGACTGTATTTTTGGTCAATTTTGTAGTATGATTCTCTTAGGGGAACAGGGGGTTACACAAGTTTCTCCCTGTTTTTCATCTTCCCCAACAATCACCTGAAATCACTTTTGTAATTGAATATAGCTTTTGCGATTGTGTAAGAATATGGAATCCGCTTATTAGGATCCTTCGCTGCGTTCAGGATGACATGTTAGTTCAGGATGACAAAAAGGAGGGCGAAGCGCCCGACACACTAGCGCAATGCGACCTCGAGGCCGTTATTGAACGCATCGGCGGCGGCTTCTAGGCTCACCGAAATCTTATCTTCAATCTGGATGCCTTGGTCTGCCGAAATAACTTCCCCAATGATGGAATAAGGCAGTTCAGCTTCAATCAAGCTGGCAATCACTTCTTGCGCATTCTGGTTATTCACGCTCACCATAAAACGCGCTTGGGTTTCCCCAAAAAGGCTTGCTGCAGCACTCAACCCATCATCGAGAGCCACTTTCGCCCCGAAGTTACCCGCGATAGCGCACTTCGCCAAAGCAACAGCCGCACCACCACCACTAACATCCATCACACTGGCAAGCAACCCGCCAGTCACAGCTTGACGCACCCACGCGCTGGTATCGCGCTCAAGTTCAAGATCGCAAGCAGGGCAAGCACCTTTCACCGTATCGAAAATTACGTTCAGGTATTCGCTGCCACCCAGCTCATCATCAGATTCCCCAATAAGTAAAATTGTGTCGCCCGCGTTTTTGAAAGCGCGTGTAGCATATTTGCGATAATCGTCCATAACACCCACCATTGCCACTGCTGGCGTGGGGAAAATGGCATTGCCGAAACTTTCGTTGTAGAAACTAACATTACCCGAAATAACGGGTACTTCAAAATATTTGCAGGCTTCACTCATACCATCAATCGCCCGTTCAAAAGTGTAGAACACCTCTGGTTTTTCGGGGTTACCGAAGTTCAAACAATCAGTCACGCCAGCAGGAACAGCCCCAGCACACGCAAGATTGCGCACGCTTTCAGCGACGGCAATTTGCGCCCCCGTGTAAGGGTTAAGCCAGCAGTAACGCCCGTTGCAATCGGTGGTCATGGCGATACCGCGGTCGCTAATTTCCCCGCGGCCTGGTGCACCGATGCGCACAACCGCCGCATCAGAACCTGGCAAAAGCGCTGTTGAGGCTTGCACCTGATGGTCGTACTGCCGCCACACCCATTCGCGTGAACAAAGATTAGGGCTTGCCAAAAGTTCCAGCAAATGCGCTGAAAGCGTTTCGCAATCTTTAGGTAAATCGAGTGAGTTTGGGTCGAAAGCCGCAACTTCATCCAAGTAAAGAGGACGCTGGCTTTCAGGAAAATAAAGTGGCGCATCTTCAGCAAGTTGCTCTGCGGGCATATCCGCCACAATCTGTTCATCTGCAGGCAAGCTGGTGTCGCGCACCACAAAACGCCCTGTCTCGGTAATTTGCCCAATAACCGAACACGCAACGCCCCAGCGAGCACACACTTCTTCAACGAAAGCCACATCTTCAGGGCGAACCACCGCAAGCATCCGCTCTTGGCTTTCGCTTACCATAATCTCAAAAGGCTTCATGCCTGTTTCGCGCTGCGGCACCTTACGCACATCAATTTCGATACCAACGCCACCGCGGCTTGCCATTTCCGACGCGCTCGATGTTAGCCCCGCCGCACCTAAATCGCCGAGGGCAACAAATTTACCCTGCCCCAGCAATTCCAGACACACTTCGATAAGCTGCTTTTCTTCAAAAGGGTCGCCCACCTGAACAGCAGGTCTTTTGTTTTCAGCGGCTTCATCGAATTCCTGCGAAGCAAGCACCGAAGCACCCCCGATGCCATCGCGCCCCGTTGAATTACCAATAAGCACCACGGGGTTTCCCGGTCCACTTCCTACAGCACGCGTGAGATTTTCTTCACGCATCAGCCCGAGCGAAAACGCATTAATAAGGCAATTGCCTTCGTAAGCCTTTTCGAAAAAGATTTCGCCACCAATAGTGGGCACGCCAAGGCAGTTTCCGTAACCGCCAATACCCGCAACGGCACCGTCGAGCAAATACCGCTGGCGCGGTTTATCAAGCGTTCCGAAACGCAAAGAATTCATGGAAGCAATAGGGCGGGCACCCATCGTGAAAATGTCGCGGATGATACCGCCAACCCCCGTTGCCGCCCCTTCGTAAGGCTCAATTGCACTGGGGTGATTGTGCGATTCCATCTTGAAAGCAACCGCCCAGCCGTCTCCGACCGAAATAACTCCAGCGTTTTCGCCAGGGCCTTGCAACACGTGGCCGCCTTCGCTTGAAAACTTGCGCAGTTGGGCACGGGAATGTTTGTAAGAACAATGTTCAGACCACATCAACGAATAAATGTAGAGTTCGGTAAGGGAAGGAGTGCGCCCCTGTGTTTTGACGACGCCTTCGTATTCGGCTTCGGATAAGCCTAGTTCCAGAGCGACTTGTGCTGCCAAGGTAGGGTCGAGAGTTTCTACGTTGTCGCATACGGGTTTTGCAATTACAGCCATTTTTTGTCCGTTCGTTTGTGGTACTACATTCTTACTATACTTCTACTTGCTGTGCTAGTGCTTATGACCAGCGAGTCAGCCACGTGGATCCTTCGACTGCACTCACTTCGTTCGCTTCGCTCAGGATGACGTAAGGAAGTACATTACAGTCGGTTGACGATTGCTTCGAAGAACGCGCGTCCTTGCGTACTTCCCGAAACCCCGTCGACCACTCTTTCGGGGTGAGGCATAAGCCCAAACACGTTACCCGCTTCATTGCAAATGCCCGCAATATTTTCGAAAGACCCGTTAGGCGCACTATCAGGCGCAACACTTCCATCTGCTTCGCAATAACGCACCACAATCTGACGATTGTCCAACATTCGCTGATACACATCTGGGTCACATACATAATTGCCATCGTGGTGCGAAACGGGAATATCGAGCACCGTTCCAGCGGGTGCGTCCAACCATTTGCACACAGAATCTTGCACTTGCAAGTGCACCGTCTGACAAAGGAACTTCAACTTTTTATTGCGAATAAGCGCGCCAGGAAGCAAATGCGCTTCGGTAAGCACCTGAAAGCCGTTACATATCCCAATAACGGGATGGCCTTTCTGCGCAAAAGCCACCACTTCGTTCATGATGGGCGAAAACCGCGCAATCGCCCCCGAACGAAGGTAGTCGCCATACGAAAAACCACCAGGAAGCACTAAGGCATCAAAGCCAGCAAGACTGGTATCTTGGTGCCACACGTAATCCGCCGACAAGCCCATGTGGCGCAAAGCGTGTACTGAATCTTGTTCGCAGTTTGTTCCAGGAAATCGAATAACCCCAAATTTCATGAGTATCCCTAGCCTTTGATTTCGTAATCTTCGATAACGGGATTTGCCAGAAGCTTTTCGCACATTTCTTCCACCTGGCTCAACGGCACTGAATCCTCGACGTCAAGTTCGATAAATTTGCCGATAGACACACCCTTTACCCCATCGTAACCAAGGTTTGAAAGAGCATTTTTCGAAGTTTCACCTGCAGGGTCGAAAATGCCTTCTTTTCCAGTAACGAATATTTCATAACGCTTCATGGGAATCCCCGTTTCTTTTTCGCCTTTTGCGATTAACTCAAATGTCAATTTCTACCGTTTTCGTGACTCAGCCTTATTACTGAGATTCTGACTCTCCAGAATCGTGCTTTTCAGAAACTTTCGGAATGCGAGATTTTTTTGCTTGCCTCAGCTGTGTCGCGTGTTTTGGTTTTGCTGCGCCTTTAGCCGCCTCTGCTGGCTTCTGCACTGCCGCTGGCTGTGGATCCTTCGGCTGCGCCTCAGGATGACATGGCTGCGCCTCAGGATGACATGGCTGCGCCTCAGGATGACATGGCTGCGCCTCAGGATGACGTGGCTTTTCTGATGCCTTTGCCGCTGGCTGTGGATCCTTCGGCTGCGCCTCAGGATGACATGGCTGCGCCTCAGGATGACATGCCTTTTCGGTCGTCTTTTCTGCAGCCTTCGCAGCTTTTTCAGCCTTCGCTTTTTCTTCCTTGAGTTTCTTAGCTTCAGCAATGGAAAGCTCTTTTTCTTTTGGTTCTTCGGCTGGTTTTTCTTTGTCTTGAATAACGCTAGCTTTCGGAATGGTTACTTCGTCATTCTTCTTCTTAGTCAAGAAGGAAAAGAGCCCTTTCTTTTCTGGTTTAGCCGGTTCAGCTTCTTTTAGCTCTTCACCCGCTAATTTTGCTGCTTTTTTCGCAGCCGCCTGTGCAGCACGTTCTTTTTTCGCCGCGACTTTCGCCTCTCTTGATTCAACGGCCATCATTTCTGTCTGGTAGGCTCTGCGCAGCTTGCGGCATTTCACCCATTCAACAATAAAGCCGCTGAGCATCAAAACATAAGCAGTGATTAAGAATACCCAATAGAGAGCTGCCAGAGGCGATTCCGTATTGTTTTGGGTCACCATGCTCACCATGAAGGAAACCGCAATCATAACCATGGAAGAAATGATCAATCCCCAAAACACCTTGCGCCATTTTTTGTATTCTGGCGTTGGCGGATTGTAGTATTTTCTATCAGTCGTCGCTTGTTCTTGGCGCCGCGCCTTTGCCGCAGCTTTCTTTTGCTGAGGCGTTTTCACCGTACTTTGAATTTGCACGCTGGAAGCTGCCTTTGTCTTTGGCTTTGCCTTAGCAGCACTTTTGCGGGTTTGCCCCTTTTTTTCGTCCGTGTTGTACCTATCGTTCATGGGGTTTCGTTGACTCATTCTTGCTCCTTGTAATCTTTTCAGTTAACCCTAGCTTACCTGAAAGGTGCGCCCGGTAATCTTTTCATATGCCTGAATATACTTCTCGCTGGTCTTTTCGATGATTTCCTGAGGAAGGCGGGGTGGATTACCCGTGCGATCCCAGTTTGCGTCAAGCCAATCCCGGACAAATTGCTTATCGAAACTTGCCTGGTCTTTGCCTTCTTCATAATCGTCCACCGACCAAAAACGCGAAGAATCAGGGGTAAGGACTTCGTCTGCAAGGGTAACCTTGCCGTTCACTTTTCCGAACTCAAACTTAGTGTCGGCAATAATAATACCTTGCTTAGCTGCATGGTCGCGCGCCGTAGAATAAACCGCAATCGAAAGATCACGTAAAGCGCAGGCGTCAGCTTCATCCATAAGCTTGAGAGTTTCTTCAAAGCTAATGTTTTCATCGTGGTCGCCAATAGCAGCCTTGGTCGATGGCGTATAAATTGGCTCTTCCAACTTAGATGAATTCACCAAACCACCGGGAAGCTCAATGCCACACACGGTACCCTGTTGCTTGTATTCCTTAAGCCCGCTTCCTGCTAAATAACCTCGAACGATACATTCAACAGGAAACATTTCAGCCTTTTTCACCAGCATGAAACGACCGCGCAGATAATCTTCGTAAGGCTTGAAACGTTCCGGTAAATCTTTCACGTCAGCCGAAATCAGGTGGTTTTCAACCACTCCTTCAAGAAGCTCAAACCAGAAACAAGACAGCTGGGTAAGCACCGCGCCCTTCAGGGGAATTTCATCATCAAGAACATAGTCGAAGGCAGAAATGCGATCTGTTGCAACCAGCAGCATCGTATCTCCTAAATCATACAGGCTCCGTACTTTTCCTTCCGCATCAGGCTTAATATCAATCCCAGTCATCCCTTTTCTCCTTTACTTTGTTGGCTCAGAGCCTGCTCCTAGTTTGGACTTTCGCTCTTTTGCTTTCATTTTGCTTCTTACTGCTTCTTCGTTAAACAGCGGTATATAAATGGTGAAGGTGGCGCCCTGATCAGGCTTTCCATCAACATTGACCCACCCACCGTGGCGATCAACAATTTCTTTTACGACGGCAAGACCAATTCCCAAACCACCGTATTCGCGATTACGCCCTGCGTCGGCTCGCCAGAAACGAGCAAAAACCATCTTCGCTTCTTCACTGGTAAGCCCGATACCGGTATCTTGTACGGCGATTGAAGCCATGATATCACCTAATTTAACGCGCACGGTGATATGTCCGCCTTCAGGGGTATAACGAACCGCGTTTGAAATCAAATTCGCCGTTGCTTGGCGAATCATATCCGCATCGCCATACACATAAACGTCTTTGTCTGCGGTAAAACTTAAGGTAAGCCCCGCATCGGTAACGTAAGCTTCGTGCGTTGCGGCAATACCTGCAATCAATTCGCCTACGTCAACAATTTCTTCCTTCAAAGGGGTATTGCGGTTTTCCAAACGCGAAAGACGCAGCAGCGCATCGACCAGGCGCGAAAGGCGTTCAACTTCGGAATTAACCGTTTCAAGGCGTTCGGTATCAGCGACGAAAACACCGTCGACCATTGCTTCAACCGTTGACTGAATGGCCATAAGCGGAGTTCGAAGTTCGTGAGCCACGTCAGTCGTCAGGCGGCGTTCCAGTTCGCGGTCTTGTTCAACCGATTCCGCCATTTCATCGAAGGTTTCCCCCAATCGAGCAATTTCGTCATCGCCGCTCAGCTTCGTACGCGCACTTAAATCCCCGTCCCTGATAGCTCGCGCCATTTTCGTCATGCGGTTAATGGGGTTTACCAGGTTTCGCGCGAACAAAAAACCGATGCACATGGCCAAAAGAATTGCCAAAAGTCCAGAAAGAATCATTGCCTGGTAAGAATTTTGGCGGAATTCTTCGTCCGTAGAGGTGAGCAATGTTTCGTTGCCGTATACCCACACACGAACATACCCTATAGGTTCGCCCTCGTAAAGAATCATGGAAGATTTCGTCTGTATGGGAGAAGCTGGCTCAAGAGAGGGTGTTTCTTTTCCTCCGGGAAACTTCATAACTGTTGAATCGTAGATGACCGTATCGGGGTCACCCGCCCGAACCACTTTCACGCCGATATCCGGGGTATAGATACTCACATACTGAGCAGGCCCCGAAGCACGAATCCAATCGTGATTGGTCGCGTATTCTGTAGCAATCTGTTCCGCAGTTCTATCGGCAATAATTTGAATGTTTTCGGTGGTGTAATCCTTGAAGTGACGTTCCCATACAAAAGAAACGACGCTGATAGCAACAAGAGCGGTCATAGCGGCGATAGCGGCAAAAGAAATCGTGAGCCTTGAAGCATAGGATAGCTTTGACCACGAGAATCTTTTAAGTCCCATTCCTTTTGTTTTGATTGTCGCCGTGTTCTCTTTGTTGCCCACCGCTTTTGATGCTTACCCTTTTCCTACTGGGGAACCTTCGTTGGATCCTCAAAACGATAGCCTACGCCATGCACCGTGTGGAGCCATTTGGGGCTGCGCGGATTGTCGCCGATTTTCGCACGAAGATTCTTTACGTGACTATCGATAGTACGTTCGTAGCCTTCAAAATCATAACCGAGCACCTTTTCCACCAGTTCCATACGGGAATAAACACGCCCAGGATAACGCGAAAGGGTGGTGAGCAGCTTAAATTCGCTTGCAGTCAAGTCGATTTCTTCGCCATTAACGAGCACTTTGTGCCCCGAAACATCGATCGTAAGTTCGCCGAATTCCAAAACCTCACGCTGAGGTTCTGAATCTGCATGAACGCGACGGAGCAGTGCGCGTGCGCGTGCCACCAGCTCGCGGGGGCTAAAGGGCTTCACCAGGTAGTCGTCTGCGCCCAGTTCAAGGCCGATAATGCGGTCTTCAACTTCGCCTTTTGCCGTAAGCATGATAATAGGCACATCGGAATTGTCGCGAATTGCGCGGCAAACACGTTCGCCAGGAACCCGGGGTAACATTAAATCTAAAATCACCAAATCAAAATGGTGCTTTGAAAATTCTTCTAAAGCTTCCTGACCATCGCCAACTGCGGTTACCCAATAGCTTTCCCGTTCGAGATAAGCTGTTACCGCGTCGCGAATTGCCTTTTCATCTTCTACCAATAAGATACGACGAGTTTCGTTGCTCATAGATTCACTCCTCAGGCCTGTTTTCTCTATGCTTTGTCTGCTTGCTGAGGGCAAGAATCGCCGCTCATTAGCAAATATCTTTGGGTTTATTGTATCAATTCGACCTGTTGCCCTTTGAAGCTATGCCTGAAATGACACAATAAACGTGCAAAAGTTGCTCTCTGGGGCATGGTAGTAGAAAATGAAAGTAGCATGTCGAAACAACAACAAACACCTTCAAATACCGAATTAGTGATGTCGCGTCGCCATTTTTTATACGGCGTGATCGGGGCAGGCGTTTTAGGAGCAACCTTAGGTGCACCAGAAATTGAATGCGCTTACGCGGAAGAGAACGTCACTTCTTTACAAGTTTCCCCTGATGAAATTATTTCCCAGGTTGATGATTGCGAAAAAGCTGAACCTGAAAACATGGTAAGTCTGGTTGGTTCTTTTGAGCTGCCTTTTGGAACTCTAGTCTGGGCAAACAATGATTCTTATGCGGCCTGCCTCTTCCCTACTGAAACCTCAAAGCCTATCACTAAAGCAGGTGCTCTTTTCTTGGGAAGTGGAAACTATTCCGTGCTTTTAGAAGATGCCGTAGGAGCTGCTCAAGGCTTCGACATTTACGATGTTCGCTTGAGCGACCAGGGCATAATCTGGACAGAGGCTAATATTTTTTCCAACGTCTGGCACATCTATACCGCAACTTTTGATGGCAACGGAATTGGAGAGGCAATCAAGGTTGACGAAGGTGATAGCGATTGGGAAACTCCCACTATTGCCGCTATTGGCTCTAACGCGTATTGGCAGGTTTTGCCTCATTTATCAGGCAACAAGCTCGATCAGGTTTCAGAATTGCGACGCGCAGCTTTCGGCAGAGACTCAAAGAATGTTGTGTTCACCTCCCATGGCAGAATGTGTTCGCCGATCTACCCTTCAAGCGATCGATTGGTAATTACTCCGCGTACCGAAACTGATGCCATCCACCACCGACTCACCTGCCTTGATGGCGCTACTGGCGAAACGAAAGATACTCTGGTGCTGCCTTCTTCAATGCGCCCTCTTGAGGCGGGTTGGGGTAAAAACGGCTTTTTCTTCTGCTTCGATGGCGGCTACAGCCACGGTGGCGGCATTGCCAACATGGGAACCTACACCCCTCAAGATTATTTTGGTCAGGGCGACTACATTAAGAAGACCTGGTTTTGGTGGACGAAATCGCCCACCGCGCCACCGTGCTGGTGTGGGGATTTTTTCGTGGTGAAATCAACTACCAATGTTTGTGGCGTAGACCTTGCAACCAAGACCTATTTTGTAATTGCAACGGAAAGTGGTTCGGATACGTACGGCGATTACCTTGCATCCACGGGCATGAACAGCAACTTTGTTACGTATGCCAACATCAATTCTAAGTCGATTGATGGGACCGTGCGCAAGTGCTGCCTTGTCCGCGTCTGGCAACCT
>Ga0209755_10001512_pt1 | contig 35741 bp, 27 predicted proteins | sample TergutCo191P1_FD_187301 | JGI IMG/M metagenome (GOLD analysis project Ga0209755, IMG submission 187301) | Cornitermes sp. P1 segment gut microbial communities from Petit-Saut dam, French Guiana - Co191P1 (SPAdes) (version 2) | ecosystem: Host-associated > Arthropoda: Insects > Digestive system... | reverse complement strand
TATTGATACTGGGAAAATAAATCCTAAATCCAATGCTTGAATAACCAGTGTTGTATATTGTTCAAGAACAGCAGGGGCTTTATCTATTGAAGGAATAATCATACCAAGCCATAAAAAACAAATAAATACTCCAACTATTATTGTAAATATTCCAATATACTTTTCTGGAAATTTTTGCTTAAAATGGATATCCAGATTTTTCAATTCATTTGATGTAAAATTGATAATAAAACAAAAAAATGATAATGACATTAAAGTAACGTAAAGAAGAAAAAACTTATTATATGATACTAAAAATGAATATGATGTATAAGTGTATAAAAAATATCCAACAGTTCCAGTTAATAAAAGCCGACCTTTCAATGAATTTTTATTAAGTAAAATTAAAGAAATTATTAATAAAGGTATTCCAATAATCAATGTTACAATATCTTGTGCCCTTGCCTGCGGAACCATTGAAATTGAATCATTATAATAAAGTCCTTTTCCGTATAAGGTTACTGTTTCTCCATTTATTGTCTGAAACGTTTTATTCTCAAATTCAATATTATTTGAAAAGAAGCCATAAATTGATGCAATTGACCCAAAAATGATTATTAGTATAACTAATGTATTATTAACTGCTTTTATAGACATAATAGCTCCATAATATTTCTCAGATTTAGATATTCTAATATAAACAGATTATTTTGTCAATATATTCGTTCCAATTAAATATATATTTCGTCTAACAACTTATAAATGAAATTCATTTACATTACTCAATATTGTAATTAATATAAAAAATTAAATTAGAGTGTTGTTTCCACAGCCTCCGTGCTCTTTACGCCTCAGTGTGAATCTCTTCTCCATCAATCTCACTGCACAACTTTTCTTAAATCATACTCTACAATATCAAGAGCGCCGAGTTTTTTTAGTTTGGGAATAATATCGGGCACTTCGTTTTTCTTTACGGCGATTTTTACGGCGAATCCGGCTTCTCCGTAAAGCGACGCGACTGTAGGGCTGCGCATCGCGGGAAGGCTCGCCAAAGATTCAAGCTGATCTTTTGGGATGTTCATTTCAAGCATTACGCGTTCGCGTCCGTCAAGAACGGCGCGGAACAGCATTGCAAGTTCTTCTATGCGGCTTTTTTTCTCCGCATTCGCAAGCGCGGCGCGTGAGACGACAAAGCGCGTGGAAGATTCAAGTAAAGTTCCGATAATTTTTAATCCATTGTCTTTTAATGTCTGCCCCGACGAAGTGTTATCGATGATCATGTCCGCGTCATCCGGTGGAAAAACTTCTGTCGCGCCGTAAGTGCGAAGAATTCTATATTGATAACCGGAGGATTTTAGCCATGCTTCGGCGAGGTTAACATATTCTGTGGCAACCACAAGTTTTTTTGATTTCAATTTCGCTTCGTCGTAATCCTGCGGAACCGCCGCAACAATTCTAACCTTGTCAAAACCGAGATCGAGCATTTCTTCAACATCGGCGCCGCTTTCTTTTATCCAGTCGATGCCCGTAAAGCCGGCGTCGTGGCTTCCGATTTCCAAAAGTTCGCCGACATTCTGCGGTTTCATAATTTTGGCGTCAAGCCAAGACGCGCCGAGCGAAGGCCGGTATGTTCTGTCGGCAAGCGCGATCGGGAACCCGGCTTCTAAAAAGAGTTTACTTACATTGTCAAAAATTCTCCCTTTAGGGATTAATATTCTAAGCTTTTCCATACTTAGAGTTTAACGGAAATATAAAAGTTTGTTAAGGCTCTGTTTAATTTTTTATAACGACAAATCCGGCGGCGCCGATGCTGAAGTCTTCCTGTTCTTCCCATGAAGCAAAGATGTTCGCTCCTACCCGTGCGATTCCGGTGTATACAAATCCTTCAGGCAGGGGAGGCAGAGAAGGATGGGAAAATTCTGTCTGACGGGGAGCGGAATTGAAAAATTTTTCGATAGAAATTTCTTCCGATATTGAATATTCCGCCTGATTAAGACTCGCCGCGCGGAACATTCTCACTACAGGAGACGCGCCGCCTCTTTTTGCTGCTCTGTAATAGTAAAAGCCGTCGCTGGCAAGACGCAGGGTGTCAATATCCCATCCTTCCTCAGCCGGGAAAGCGGAAAAAACGGAAATTTCCATAGGATAGGGCGTATTGGAATTCATGTTATAAGACCATGTTCTGTTCACAGGATTAGAAGCATCCGTGTCAAGAAATCTGTTATCTAAATAAAGAAGCGCGACAGGATTTGTGCCGTAATATATAAAACCGCCTACAGTGTAGCGCTTCCAATAATCGCCGCCAGGAAAACGGTAAAGCGCAAGACTCTGCTCTGTTCTGTTAACTGCCGTTTTTAAAAATCCGTCACGGTTAACTGCCATTTCCGCTCCCCCCGCTATCTCGCGCAAAAAACAGATATGAAGCGCATATGGCCACGGAACAAGCGCGTTTGTGAACGCGGCGTCTTCAATTGTATCGATAAGAACAGGTCCGTCATCCGTTAGCTGAAACCATAAAGGCTGCTCTCCCGTCTGCAGAATAGCCATCGGATAAGCGCCTGACCAATTAACAAGATTAGATTCCTGCACAGGCGCAGGCTCGTTACTGCGCGAACAAGATGAAAAGTAAAAAAGGAAAATAGTAATTAACAAAAAGCCATGGAAATTAACATGAAAAATAAATCCTCCGCGCCTTAGCGCATCCGTGTTAACTCTTCTCATATTAAATCCTCTTTAAAGGTAATTTTTTTATTCTCTGCTTCGCCGGGAATAACCGCCACTTTACCGGCAAATCTTCCCCAGATTTCCGCGTCGTCTGTAAAATCTTCGTTTACTTCGGCGGCTTTTTTATGCGCTTCAAATATTCCGTCAAATTTAAATGCCTGCGGCGTCTGCGCAATCCCGACATTCGCTCTCTTTAAATGGTTTATAACAAACTGCCCGCTGTATTCTTTCGGCGTGTCTGTTACAGGCAACAGGGGAATTACAGCGTTATGTTTTTTTACAGCCGTAATAATCGCATCAACAAGTGAAGAACTAACCCACGGTCTTGCGCCGTCGTGAATCAAAACATAATCGGGATTTGAATCCGCAAGCAAAGAAAGCGCGTTAAACACGGAAGCTCTGCGGGTGTTTCCGCCTGCAGCAAAATGGATTTGCGGTTTACTATCTGCGAGAAGATCCGGTGGAAGCGCTTCACGAGCTGCGTTTTCCGCGCCCTGCTGAACGGCAATTACAATTGTATTAACATCGGGCACAGAGGCGAAAGTTACAGCTGATGTTCCAAGCACCGAAAGACCAGTTTCCAATTTATAAAATTCTTTTTTAATTCCGCTCATTCGCGAAGATGAGCCTGCGGCAAGAATAATAACGGCAATCCTATTTAATATCATTATTCATTTCTCTATAATTTGAGCGGCATGGATGCCGCTATAATAAATGTTTGAGTTTTTACAGAGAAAAAACTCAAAGCTAAAAAATGCCAGGATGGCATTTTTTAGCATTATTCAACGTCCAGACGGGCGAAGATCATGTTTTGAACATCTTCCTTGGATTTTCGAAGCGAAATGGAGATTTCATCTTCCAGCAGTTTCATCGCCGAATCGTACAGTTTGCGCTCCAGAATGGGCAGTTCTTTTACCTTGCTGCGGTGGTACAGCGAACGGACAATACTCGCGATATCTCTTATGCTTCCCTTTTTTAAAAGGTCAAGGTTCATTTGGTAACGCATTTTCCAGTCGGAAGGAATCGGCTCATAATCTTCGCTGATTAACTCAAGCGCTTTTTGCGCTTCGTCTCTGGAAACGGTAGATCGGATGCCCAGCTCGATTGCCTTATCAACAGGAACCATTATTGTCATATCTGTTACTTCAAGATAGATAACATAATAAGGTATCTTTGAATCTTTAAACTTTTTTTGAATAATTGACTTAATTACCCCTACACCCTGGCTTGGGTAAACCACTTTTTGGTCAACTTGAAACGATTTTGACTTACTCATTTCTTATAATGTAACACAAATTAGATAAACAGTCTACATATAAATAGTTTGACAACACTTGCCGATCGGGATTAAAATTATTAAATTCATTATCATTAGGAGGAAAAAAATGATAAAAAAATCCAAAATACTAAGTATTATCCTCATCGCGCTAGTCCTTCTTTGTGCCTTCACAGCCTGCGCCAAGGATAACCGTACCGTATTGAGGGTACTATTCTACCTCGATGCGTCCACGCCAAACGCGATTGCCGATGCCAATTTGTGGTTTGACACCTTCCAAAAGAATCATCCCGGCGTAAAGATCAACAGGGAGAACCTTTTCGACGATGCGTACCACGACAAAATGAGGACATACGCCGCCGCGGGCGATCTTCCCGATGTATTGTATGTCTGGCCGTCCGGACGCTCAGATTATCTGCATGATCAAAGACTATTAAAAGATCTTGCTCCTTTCATCGCCAAAGACGGAATTAAAAACCTTTATATACCGCTTACGATGGACCCTTCGCAGCAGCAGTCAGGTTATATGGCGATGATTCCGCAGGGAATTACCACGACTCACGCCTTCTATGTCAATCTTGACGTATTGAATTCCGTCGGTCTTCAGCCTGCGAAAACTTATGCCGAACTTCTGGCGCAGGTGCCTGTGCTGAAAGCTGCCGGCAAGCAGACTGTAATGATTCCCGCGGAAAGCACATGGGTAATGCAGAGCTGTCTTTTCTCGATGGTCGCGGGACGCTTCGCGGGAGCCGACTGGCATGAAAGAGTTCATTCAGGACAGCTCAAGTTTACAGACCCCGAACTTGCTTCAGCATTCAGTTTTATCAGGCAGATGTATGCTGAAGATGTTATTTCGCGCTCTGCTGTCGGCGTCAGTTACGGCGACGGTCCCGGAATGTTCGCAAGAGGCGAAGGCGCGTATTATATTGACGGCGACTGGCGTGTAGGCGATTTCCTTACAAACGCGGAAACAGGCGAAGCATTAATCAGCCCCGCGAAACAGAACAATATCAGAATCACCGTATTCCCCGACATTCCCGGAGCGAAAATTAACAGCTCAAGCTCTGTAATCCTCGGCGTAGGTTACGCGATGGCAGCTTCGATTCCTGAAGGGTCGGAAAGAGAAAAGCTTGCGTGGGAACTTGTTAAATGGATGGTGGGAAAAGAAGTTTCCGAATTAAGAACCGAAAGAGGCGGCACTCCCACTCCTTCAAGAACCGATTTAAATTTCGCCGCGATGAAACTCGAGCCGATGCAGAAAGCTGTCGGAAATCTCGGCAATGAATTCGCAACCGCGACAGCGGTTATCGACGGCGTATTCGCCTCTGATGTTTACGAACCGATCAATAACGGGCTTGTAGAACTTGCGTTAGGCAGAAGAACAGGCGCGCAGGTAGCGGCCGATGTGCAAAATGCGTACAACACATGGAAAGGCCGTTAACGCATAAAATATAGATTAAACAGGGTGGGTAATTATGAGAATAAAAAATAAACTTACAATGAGTGAAGAAAGAGCGTCTTATATGATACTTGTTTTGCCTGCCCTGCTTATCTATTTGTTTGTTATGGCATTCCCAGTAATTTTTTCTGTTATACTGAGTTTTTCTACTTATAGATCGGGACACATACTCGATCTGACAAATCACAGTTTCGGCGGATTGCAGGCGTATAAGGAAATTTTTTCCGATCAATATTTTTATACTGCTTTGCGCAATAATATTTACATAGTTCTTGTTTCAGTTTTCGGGCAGATACCTCTTGGGTTTTTTCTCGCGTACATTCTTTCGCGCGGGTTAATCAAAGGGACGGATTTTTTCCAAGCGATGATATATCTTCCGAATGTTATCGCGGCGATTATAATCGGTATTCTTTTTAAAAGATTTTTCCTAAGTTCGCAGAGCATTTTACTGGAAATTCAAAAACATTTTAATCCAGAGGCTATGTACGTGCCAAGCAGCAACGATATTTTCCCTGTTCTTGCCGTAATTCTCTGGATGTACACAGGAATTTATGTGTTGATTTTCCTTGCGAATCTGCAAAAGATCGATATATCGATTATTGAAGCGTCAAAAATAGATGGCGCGAGCGAAATGCAAACATTGCGTTATATAATTTTACCGGCGCTTTCAGGCGTAATCGTAACATGCGCGATACTCGCGATCTCAGGATCATTAAAATCATTTGATTTAATTTTTGTAATGACGGAAGGAAGGCCGAGCTACAGCACAAGCGTTCTTTCATTATATATGTTTTTAAAAGCGTTTAGGGGAGCGCCGAATTATCCCGTAGCCAACGCGATTTCAACCGTGATGGTAGTTATATGTTTTATACTTATCGGACTTACAAGATTTGTAGCAAAACGTTTTCAGGCGGAGGATTAATATGAGTAACATGAGCAGCGATATTCGAAAGACTAATAAATATTTCCTTATGCTAATGTATTCCATTGTAATTTTATTCGCGATTCTTGCCGCGTATCCGATCTTCTGGGTTATAATGAGTTCATTTAAAACTACACAAGAATTTATGGCGACAAGCAAACTCTCCCTCCCCACAAGATGGTTTTATCAAAATTATCCATTGGCGTGGAGAGACGCGAATTTTCTTGTGTTAATTCTTAACAGTATTTTTTATACCGCAGTCACGGTAATTTCTGTTATCATTTTAAGTTTTATGGCAGGTTTTGCTTTCGCGAAACTTCCGTCGAAACTGACTCCTGTTCTTCACGGCAGTTTTATCATCGGTATTCTCATAACATTGCAGTGTATAATGATTCCGCTTTTTTTATTAATAAGAACTGTAGGCTTGTACAACACCCGTTTCGGCGTTTTAATTCCCTACATCGGCGTAGGGCTTCCATTGGGAGTGTACCTCGCAACAGAGTACATCAGAGGTATTCACAATGAAATAATTGAATCCGCACGTATCGACGGCGCAAGATTCCTTCGCATTTTCTGGAAAATAATCCTTCCGATGGCAGCTCCCGTAGCGACAACCGTAGCGATTTTAACAACCACAGGAACATGGAACGAGTTCATGCTTATTAATATTCTGGTCGCGGCTGACAATTTAAAATCGGTGCCTTTAGGAATGTATATGTTCTCGGGCGTAATGGCGACAGATTACGGCAAACAGTTTGCCGCCCTTGTTACGGGAATGTTACCAATGATTGTATTTTATGTAATTTTTAGAAAACAGATAACAAAAGGCGTATCGGCAGGAGCTGTAAAAGGCTGATAACAGGAGAAAAAAAATGACGGAAATTCGCAGACTAGAAACTGAAGATTTGCTTCAGTTCTACAGAATACATACAATAGTTTATAATCAGCGCAGAGATTTTTCAAAAGAAGAAAATCAAAAAATCGATCCTCTTGAACATCCGCCTAATTGGGCATGGGGTTCATTTGACGGAAAAAAGATGCTTGCGGGAATGTATGATCTGGAATTCCTTATGCGCTTTGACGGACATAGCGTAAAAATGTCAGGCATCGGCGGCGTCGGGACATTGCCGGAAGCCCGCAAAGGCGGTCATGTCCGCCGCATTTTCGAAAAACTTCTTCCTGAAGCCTACGAAAAGGGAGTGATTTTTTCCAATTTAACTCCTTTCTCGCATGACTTCTACCGCAAGTTCGGCTACGAAACCTCCTGCGCAAGAAACATAGTGACAATTCACGCTGGTGATTTATCCGAGATAAAAATGAAAGGAGAGTTTGTCCACATCCTCCCCGGCGATGACACCTCACTTTTGAATGAAGTTCACTCTGCCTATATCGCGAATATAAATCACGGAATACACAGGGATTACTGGCCGGACAACCGCGGATGGAAACGCTTCACAAAAGAAGACCCTTGCGTCTCAGGTTATTACACCTATCTTTGGAAAGACGAAACAGGCAAGGCGCGAAGTTATATTAAGTATCAGGATGTAATGGGAGACGGCGATCATAACATGTCGGTTATAGAGTTAGCTTTTATAGACATGAAAGGATTATACGGCGCATTAAGCATAACAGGCGGGCTTTCCGCTCAATTTGAAAACTTCAAATGGATGATGCCTACATTTATCGATCCCTTCGATTTTATAGGCGACGCGTGGTCTGTAGAAACCGAGTACAAGCCAAGAGACATGACAAGAGTTGTTAATGTAAAAAAAGCACTTGAACTAATGCGCCGCCCGGAAGGCGAAGGCGAATATATAATCGAAGTACAGGATGAAAACATTTCGGCTAACAATACAAAGTACCATGTGCAATTCGGCTCTGAAGGAACCAAGGTTTCACCTACAAAAAAAGACGAGGATATTTGCTGCGACATTCAAACTCTAAGCCAGCTTGTAACAGGTTACAGAACTCTTGATAATGCGCTTTATTCACGGCAAGAAAGTTTGGAAGTTTATGACAACGAAAAAACTTTAAAGCGCGTATTTACACAGCGCCCTCAGCATGTAACGGAATATTTCTAATGGAACTCTTTATTATACCAAAACCGGTATCGATTAATTACACACAAGGCGTTTTCAGCTCCAAAGAAACGCCCTCCCTTATAAAAAAAGAAACGAAAATCTTTGCAGATGGTGTACTCAACACCTCTTGTGCGCAGGACGGCTACAAACTCGTAATAACCAAGGATAACATAACAGCAGAATCCCCTTCCCCCGCAGGCATTCACAACGCGGAACAAATATATCGCCAGTTATTACTATCAAATTTTAATGACGGCTGCCTCACCCTACCTTGCGCGGAAATAATCGATTACCCTCGTTTTTCATGGCGCGGCTTCATGCTGGACTGCTCACGTTATTTTTATTCTGTTCCATTTATTAAAAAAATACTGGACCTCCTTTCATTACACCACATCAATCGTTTCCATTGGCACCTAACAGACGATCAGGGCTGGAGGCTTCCTGTAAAAGATTACCCACTGCTTACGGAAATAGGCTCGCGCAGACTGGATAACAGGTTCCCGTTTCCAACGTATACAGAAGGCTTCTACACGGAAGAAGAAATAAAAAGCGTTGTAGAATACGCAGGCGAACGCTTTATCGAAGTAATCCCCGAAGTTGACCTTCCCGGGCACGCAAGCGCAATTCTTGCAAGTTATCCAGGGCTTGGATGTTCGGGAGGTCCTTACCGCGTGGAAGACAGATTCGGCATTTTCGAAGACGTTCTCTGCGCCGGAAACGAGCAAATTTTTAACATGATCGAAAAAATCTTTGACACGTTATCTAATCTTTTTCCTTCAAAATGGGTGCATATCGGAGGCGATGAAGTCTTATTCAACCGCTGGCAGGATTGCCCTAAGTGCCGAAAAAAATTAAAAGAGCTTAACCTTGAAAAAATAAACGAACTGCAAAGCTGGATAACTTACAAACTTGTGCAAATGCTTAATGAACGCGGAAAAACAGCGATTGGATGGGACGAAGTGCTTGAAGATTCACCTAAATTCAAACTACCCAAAGATACTGTAATAATGTCATGGCGCGGAAGCGAAGCGGGTGTAAAGGCGGCAAAACTGGGACACAAGGTAATAATGTCACCTAACACAGAAGGCTGTTACTTTGATTACAAACATTCAGCAGAGCCTGAAGAAATCGGAAGAACTTTAGGAACCGCGTCGGTATTCGACACCTACTCAATGAACCCTGCGCCGCAGAAAATATCAAAAGAAGACGCGTCCAACATTTTGGGCGGACACTGCACATTATTTTCAGAAGTTATCTACGCCGGAAAAATCGCGGAGTACATGCTCTTTCCGCGGTTATGCGCCTTAGCGGAAGCCGTATGGACTCCCGAGAAAGACAAAGACTTTGAAGATTTTTCCAAACGCCTTACAGTACACAGAAAACGCTTAGATTCATTAGATGTAAACCAATATCGGGGAAAACTAAAATAATTTTTTTAGTTAAAACGAGAAATCAAATAATCGCTGCAATATCCCGTTAATTTTAACCGCGTATTGTCTATCGGCTGCCCATGTGCCGGCAAGCCCTTCGATACCGGGGCTTGAACCCCTGCGTACATACCTGAAACGCGGATCGACATTTTCACCTTTTAATGGCTCTTCGCTGGCATACGCTTTTAAATGTTGAATTTGCGCGCGTACGCCGATTCGCGGCTCTGGAAACGACAATCCCGGCTCTCCGCCGCCGACCGCTCCAAGTCCGCAGAAATTATACTGCTGCGGTTTTACATCTCCGCCGAAACGCAGAAAACCTGTCTCAAGGCACATTTGCGCGAAAGCGACATCGTGATTAACCCCTTCAAAAGCGGCTTCTTCAACATAAAAACCGGTGAGCGAATGCGCGAAACTTTTATCCGTATTCGGATTGTTTTGCAAAAGAAAAAGAGCCATTTTTTCAGCGCTGACATTCCCCTTCCCCATGATATTAGCAGGCGGTTCTGGTTTTTCGATTATTATATCGGGTACTGTATCAGGTATTTTACCAAGCCCGGAGCAGGAAATAACAAACGACAACAGGCAGGAAACGGCTAATAATAGCAAAAAAAGCTTTTTCATACTTGATTATCGGTAAAAAAAGACGAAAGGTGTCAGTCACCTACGCTACTAATAGCGTGGCTAAAAATTTTTAAGACACCATATATAGCGTAGGTGACTGACACCAAATTGTTTTCAATTTCGGTCAAGCTTTTCGGCACTCTCGCCCCATATATATACATGAAAACATTTAAAGATATGCCGCACGAGATGCGGCCGCGTGAAAAACTGCTGGTCAGCGGGCCGGGTTGCCTCTCCGACAGTGAGCTTCTCGCAATTATCCTGAATACCGGCGTTCGGGGGAAAAACGTGAAAACGCTCGCGAATGATCTGTGCAAGTATTTGGACAGAAACAATGATATTCCATCGGTAAAAGAGATATCGCTGCTGCACGGACTTGGACAATCTAAGGCATGCACAGTCGCGGCAATGCTGGAATTCGGAAGGAGACGTTATGGTTCGTTTCAGGCGCGGATCAAGCATCCTTCCGATATTTACACGCTTGTTCGCCATTATGCCGACCGTAAACAGGAGAGGTTTATAAGCCTTTCCTTAAACGGCGCGCACGAGGTTCTAGCGGTGCGCATTGTTACAATCGGCCTTGTTAATAAAACAATCATCCATCCGCGCGAAGTTTTCGCGGATCTTATCCAGGACAGAGCCGCCGCTTTCTGCGTTGCACATAACCATCCGTCCGGCCTGTTGGAAAGTTCTCCGGAAGACGATGAAATAACAGAGCGGCTTCAATCCGCTTCGCGCATCATCGGGCTTCATTTTGTGGATCACATCATATTTTCTGAGAAATCATGGTGGAGTTTCCGGGAAAACGGCAAGCTTACGGAAGGTTGAATGATTATTATATATGCCATTATAATAAATATATGCGTAAAGCGCGCTTTGCTTTTATATTTTTTTTCGCTCTCATTCCATTTGCTCCCCTGCTTTGGGCAAATGACAGAGACAAGATTGAAGATGTCGCCGGCAAAGGCCTTGAAATACAATCAAATCCCTCAGGAGCCAGAGTCTTTATAAACGGCGTGGAATACGGTCTTACGCCGATTTACATTGATAACTTGCAGCCCGGAAAATACGGAATTGAACTTCATAAGGACGAATACGAGATTCATACAATCACTGTTATTCTGCGTGAAGACAGCCGCCTGATAATTACCGCAGAAATGGAATCGGCGCGCGGATTGGCGTATGTTTCCATACAGAAAGCGCCGAACAGTCCTGAGGATCTTCCTTTTATCCCAGAACTTTTTACAGTTACACACGATAATTCATTCGTATCAGTGCCGCTCTCTTATGATAATAAAGCGGTTTTAAACCTGGCTTCAAACAGACATCACGCAATCAGAGCGAGAGCCTTTGGATGGGAAGATGAAACTATTACATTATTCGTGAACTCTCAGAATCCTGCCGAAGCTGCTATCACAATGAAACCTGCGGTCTTTAATATGGAAAACGCGTCTGTAAGCCGAAAGCGCTTTAATCCGATGAATCCCCACAGCCTCGGCGAGGTTGATTACCGCTTTGAAGTTTCAACTCACGGTCAAGGCACAATTACCATTTTCGATTTAAACGGAAACGCGGTTTATAAAAAACATCTTGAACCATTTGATACATGGATTCAGCAGACAACATGGAACGGCAGAGACATTTCCGGCAATCTTCTTCCTCAGGGTTTTTATACTGCCGAGATAGAAGCGAAAGACGCGTCAGGAGAAATACACGCGTTAAATTTTGAAACGGAAATTAATTATTCGATCAGCATATTTCCGCTGTCTCTTGAAAACATGTCAGGCGGATTAACATTTGTTCTTATGCCGCATACTCTTCCTGAGGGAAGTTATCAATTTAACGCGGGAGTTATTTTCGGCTCATTCGGCTTTCCATTCAAAATTAATATGAGAATTTCACCTTTTAATAAATTTGAAATAACAACAGTTTTTAATATAAACGCGGATAAAACGCAGGCAGGATGGGGTATTTCAGGCTCAGCAAAATATAATTTTCTGGACGGCGGCGATTTTCCTCTTGCGTTATCTGCAAGTATATCCTACGCATGGGCAAGTAACGCAGGCGAATATATGCTAAGCCCCGGAAAAGGCGTCGGCATTCACGTTCCTCTCTCTCTTGAGAAAGAGAATTTTTCCGTGATTTTCTGCCCTTCGGTATTTTGGCGCGGTCCTGAGGGGATTGTTCCCGATTTACTGCTTGGCGCGGGCGTTCTCTACCGGGGGAGCTGGATAACATGCGGTATTTCAGCGCGCGGCGAAATAAATTTTACAGAAAATAAATTCCGACTTCTGGCGGGGATTGAAGGGCATCTAATCCTTCCTCCGTCTAACTTTATTATTACGCTTCACAGCGGAATAATATCAGCAGCGGATATCGGCTGGTACGCGGGAATGGGAATAGGATTTATTTACTAGCGGTTAATTCATCACCTCTTCGCGATCCGCTAATGTTATCTGCAATACAGATGTCTGACCGCCGCGGATAATCTCGACATTAACCGTGTCTCCTGGTTTACAGGCTTCCAGAGACGCGTAAAGGTCCGCGAGCGTGCTTGTTTTTAAACCGTTTACAGAAGTAATAATGTCTCCGCCAAGGTAAATTACGCTTCGTCCGTACTGTACAGGATCGGAACCCTGTCTAAGACCGGCTTTATCGGCAAGGCCGCCCTTACGCGTGCGGGAAACCAGAAGCCCTGAATCAACAGGAAGTTTCGCATAACGAACAAGGCTCGGGAAAAGCTGAACAACAGTAGCGTCAATCCAGCCGCGGCGCACTTTTCCAAACTGCATAATTTCATTAACAACGCGCCTTGCGGTATTAACAGGAACCGCGAAACCAATGCCGACAGAGCCTCCGGACGGCGAATAGATCATCGTATTGATCCCTATCATCCTGCCCTGGGTATCCAAAAGCGGTCCGCCCGAATTGCCGGGATTAATCGACGCGTCGGTTTGAATCATATCGCGTATGATGCGGTTTCTTGAAGTTTGAATCGGCCGTCCGAGACCGGAAACAATCCCGACCGTTAAAGTGCGTTCAAGAGCAAACGGATTACCGATTGCCAAAACTTTCTGCCCGACTCTTAAGCCTTCGGAATCGCCGTAATTAATAGTTTGCAAAACCATCCCCGAAGGAGGATCGAATTTTAAAACCGCAATATCGTTTTCGGGGTCTACCCCGACAACAGAACCTTCATACTGAGACCCATCAGCCAAATTGATAAAAACCCTATGCGCGTTTTGAATCACATGATTATTAGTTAAAATGTATCCCCTTCTATCAATAATCGACCCCGACCCGGAACTGCCTTCCTGCGGAACCGGCTCTAAAAACCAGTTAATCGCCATAGTTTCTGTAGTTATATTTACGACCGCAGAATTCAATTTCTCATAAATAGCAATATTAACCCGCTCATCTTCCGAATACTGCGCCAAATCATCGGAAGTATTAAAAATCATATAGTCCGATTGTATCAGTTTGAATTCATTACTCTTTTCTTCAGTCTCCTGCATGAGAGCAGCGTCAGAAACAGCTTGAGATTTTACAACCATTGGTTTTATTAAACCGAACCCTACAGTAAAAAGAATAACAATTACTGCACTTAGCAATGAAAAGAAAAGCACCTGCCCACGGCTATACAACCTCACAATAACTCCTTCATAAATGTATGCACGATAAGCTCCGGCGGGGTGTCGGTGGCAAAGTGTCGTTCGTGCCGTGCACGGACGGCACTTTGGCAGCCGACAGGACCCCCTGCAATATATCTAGGCATACATTTATGACATTCATTATACAGATAATTTGCCGATAATAGAAGAGTTATGCCTGTAATATTAGCGATTTTCTTAGTAATAATTAATATTTCCGCAGTTTTTGGCTTTGATCTGCCGGTATCACGAATATCCGATGATTCCTTATTAAGAAACAGGATGAAAGAGGCGTGGTTAACAGAGGCGCCGGGCAGGGTGCTTTCGCAAAGAGCCAGAAATGAGGTTTTAGAGAACGGCGAGAGGGTTTTGGTCAGCGCGATTGAAGGCAGGGAAGAATTTATGGTGCTTTTCTCGCGCGAATTGATACGAGGAACCAGTATTGAGAACCGCAGAGCGACAAGGGAGTTTCCGGGATGGGCTCAAGGCTCCTGGATGATAACCCGGCGTAAGGATACAGGAGCAGGTACGCTTATCAGGTTTTTTCCAAGAAGCGATCAGAATACGCATATTCAATTTAGACCGTTCGACAGGGAAAAAAGCCTTATGGATGTTGTTATTTACGGCGCTCATGTCTCCAGATCGATACCTGTCGCGGCGCCTTTCGAGCGGCTGTATACAATGCAGCTGAAAGACATCCTGAGCCTCGTTGAAAACAAACTTCCCCTGCGCTACTTAGAACCCGATCCTCTGAATTACAGAGACAGCCGAAGGATGATAGAACAGATTCGAAAAAATCTCGGCGATTTGCGCTTTGCCGATGACGGCGCAATTGATGAAAACGGAAATTATGTTTTTATTGAAACATTGCGCCCTCAAAACCCGAACCGCGCCGGTCTTAACTGCTCGGGTTTTTCCAAATGGCTGATAGACGGCTTACTGCGCCCGGTTACCGGCAACAGACTTGCGATTGAGCCTTTAAAAGCACCGTTCGGCGAGCGGGGTTCATCTTTCACAATTAATTGGGAAGAAAGACGCGATGTATTTTTCGGCCTTGACTGGATCAGGAATCTCGCGGCGCGGGCAAATGAAACTCTCCGCTCGGCTTCTTACCGCGAGCTTGCGGAATTCGAGGTGCGCGAAAATAATTTTTCCAGTTTGGTAGTCAACGAAAACAGAACTTTTGTTATCCATTCTTATCCGGGTTTTATGCCCGAAGCAGGATACGAAATACACGGGCTTCATCCGCTTCTCTACACTCTCGCTATTGATGAACCTTACAGTTTCTATCTTGCGGCAATAAGCACAGAAATCAGCACGCCTTCATCGCTGAGAGGTACGCCGAGGCTTCGCCAGTATTACCATATCGCAGCCATTGTTCCTTATTTTGACGAGTATGGCAATTTCAAGATTGCTGTGTTTGAGAGCGCGGCGGAAACATCATTTGGAGCGCTGCGCGGCAGATACCCCGGGCATCATATCAATCTTGTAAAAATACCGGTGTCGGCAGAGTTTAATCCCTAAAAATAGTAGAAACAAATTTAAATAATCTGTATAATTCACCTCATGCGAGACGGGATCAAGGGTATAGCGTTCGACCTCGATGGGACTCTTTATCCTAATTATCGGCTCAACCTGCGGCTTGTTCCTTTTATACTGAAAGAATGGCGCATGCTGGCTGCTTTCGGAAAGGCAAGGAACATTATCCGAAATGAACAGAGAAAAAGTCCGCCTTGCCGTGAGTGCTTTTATGAGCATCAGGCCGATATTACGGCGCAAATATTAAAGGTTCCGGCAGGGCCTTTAAAAATTAAAATTGACAACCGGATATATAAAGGCTGGGAACCTCTGTTTAAAAAAATCAAACTGTATAAACATGTGATTGAAACTCTGGAAGGTTTAAAGAAAGCCGGCTTCAAACTGGGGCTTTTATCGGATTTTCCGCCTGAAACAAAGCTGGAATATCTTAAGATTTCCGGATATTGGGACGCGGTTCATTGCTCTGAAAATTCAGGAGCGCTGAAGCCTCATCCATTGTCTTTTACAGAACTGGCAGGCGCGATGGCTTTGCCCGCGCAGTGCATTATGTATGTCGGAAACAGCCATACTTACGATGTTGCGGGAGCGGCAAGCGCCGGAATGAAGACAGCATGGATCAAAAGCAGGTTTGTTTCCGCGGAAAAAAAAGAGCCAAAACCTGACTTTTTCTTCCATAGCTATCGCCAATTATATGATTTTATGATAAAATAACTGGACTTATTATTCGGGGGGGATAATAATACTGATGATTTTTACTATCGGGAATATAATAACGCTCGGCATCGTAGTATGCGCTCTCATCCTTTACAGGCTTACAGACAAAAACAACCGTTCTCTGGAAAGAGTTAAAAAATACACGGAAAAATGCAAAGAAGATATCGCGGCCTATGCTGAAGAAAAAAGCATGGCGGTTAAAAATTTCGGCATTGATTTGGATGTCGAAACTAAAGCCGCCGTTCAGCTGATGAAAAACATTCAAAAACTGACAGAAGAAGAGCTTGCAAAAAAATCTGAATCCATTGCGCTGATAGAAGAGCATATACATAATTTTGAATCCTCCCTTGACGAACTCTTTGGAATGACAGACAGGGTTCAGGAAAATTTGAACCGCATTAAGGATGAATCCGCGTTTGTTGAAAGCACAGGAAAGCGCGTAACAGAAGCAAAGGAAAAATTTGAGCAGGTAGAAAGAGCGCTGGAGATTGCCGGAAGAAATCTTGAAGAAACCGAAGAACGTCTTGAAAAAAGAAATTCAGAAGCAATGGAAAAAGCGGCGCAGGATGTTCTTGAATCTGTAAGATCGACCGTGGAAGATTTTGAAACCACTTCGGATGTGATAGAGAGAAAGATCGAAGAACACAGAGAAGCCGTTATTAAAATTGAGCGCGAGCGCGAAGCGAATTTAAATCACGATATTGAACAGATAAAGAAAATATCGAAAGATGTTTTAGAGAACGCCGGCAAACGGGCCGACAAAATGGAAGAAGCGGCTCTTGTAAAGCTGCGCGAACAGGCTCAGGAAAGAGTGAATCAGATAAAAACATTCTTCGAAGAAAAAATAAAAACAACCCAGGACACTCTTAAAAATGAACACGCATCGATTAACGAAAGGTTAAAAAGCGTTAACGATAAATGTACCGCGGAAATTACTGACATCGGCTTAAAGCAGAAAAATTTTCATCAGGAGTGGGTAAAAGGATCCGGTGAGCTTGACAGTATGGCGAAAAAACAAAGGGAGGAAATTATTTCTGCCCTTGCGCGTCAGCAGGAAGATGTAAACAGTTCAATAACAAAGGAAAGGGATACAATTAATTCTTCGCTGTTGCAGCAGCAAAATGACTGGAATCAAAATATCCTCGAACTTAAAAAATCAGCTGAAAAACAGCGTGTCGAACTTGACTCAAACCTTAAAACGTCAAAGTCGGAACTTAATCAGGCGATTATCGACTTACGAAACAAATCACAAGACGCGCTCAGAAAACAACACGACGATCTTGACGCGTCTATAAAACAGCACCAGAAAGATATTAGCTCAACATTGGCAGAACTTAAAGAAAGATCGGGCGCGGCTGTAAAAACGCAGCAGCAGGAAACAAGCAATGTAATTGCAAGGCTTAACGCTTCTCTTGCGGAACTTCAATCTCAGTCGAAGAATCTTCAGAAACAGCAGCAGGAAGAACTCGGCGCGATACTCGGAGAGTTACGCGGAAATTCGAGCGCCGCCGTCAAACAGCAGCAGGATGAGGTTAACGCGCTTTTATCGGCAATGAAAGACAAATCCGACAGTTCCATCATACAGCAGCAGGAAGAACTTTCTTCTGTTCTTAAAGAACTTAAGGAAAAATCAAACTCATCTGTCTCGCAGCAGCGAAATGAAATTGCCGCTGTGCTTAACGAATTTAAAGAAAGAGCGTCTTCTTCTATACAGTCACAGGAGAGCGAGATATTTACAACTCTTAAAGAACTTAAAGAAAAATCCTCCTTTGCTGTTCAACAACAGGAAGATGATCTTTGTGCCGCTCTCAAAGAGGTTAAAGAAAACTCAGAGACTTCCATCCAGCGGCAAGAAAGCGATATATCCGCCGCCATCAAAGAGTTTAAGGAAAAATCGGCGTCTTCAATCCGGCAGCAGGAGAATGAAATATCTGAATCGCTTAAGGATATAAAAGAGAATTCATCGTCTTCTATCGAACAACAGCGGATAGAAATAACAACCTCGCTTAAAGAAATTAAAGAAAATTCCGAATCATCCATCGAACAGCATCGCACAGATATTTTTGGGGCGATTAAAGATATTAAAGAAACTTCAACATCTTCAATTGAACAGCATCGCGCAGATATTTTCGCGGCGATTAAAGATATTAAAGAAACTTCAACATCTTCCATCGAACAGCAGCGAAGTGATATTTCTGCCGCGCTCAGAGATATCAAAGACAATTCTTCAACTTCCATTGAGCAGCAGCGAAGTGATATTTTTACCGCGCTCAGGGATATCAAAGATAATTCATCATCTTCCATCGAACAGCAGCGCATAGATATTTCCGCCGAGCTTAAAGATATTAAAGAAGGTTCAGCATCTTCCATCGAACAGCAGCGAAGTGAAATAACTACAGCGATTAAAGAGCTTAAAGAAAACTCCGCATTCTCAATACAGCAGCAGCAAAGCGAACTTTCTTCATCGCTTAAATCATTTAAGGAAAACTCATCTTCTTCCATCCAGCGGCAGCAGAGTGAAATTTCCAATTCACTTAAAGAACTCAAAGATACTTGTGAATCTTCCATTCAGCGTCAGCAAGATGAAATTTCCTCAGCGCTCAGAGATATTAAAGAACAGTCAGCCTCCGCTGTTCAGTCACAGCAAAACGAGCTTACAGCGTCACTTAAAGACGTAAACGAAAAAACAGACACGGCGGTTAAAACCCAGTATGACGAATTATCCGCCGCTATAAACGAATTAAATGAAAAAACCGCAAGCGATATCCGGCTTCAGCAAAACAGACTCGAAGCCGCGCTTAAAGACGTTAGGGAAAAATCCGACGCGGCTGTCTCTGCTCAGGAAAGCGATCTTACAAGCTCTCTTAAAAATCAGATTGAATTATGGAAACTTCTTTGCAGGGACACAGAGTCGGATATTATTGCGGCTAACGAAAAGCGCCTAGACGATTACAGCAAGAGTCACGCCGAGGCTATAAGGCAGCTTACAAATCTCGCGGATGAAGCGGGTAAACTTGAAAACGAACTGCGTATGTCTATGAATGATTCAATCGCCAGGGTTAACGGCAAGTTCGCCGATTACGAAAAAGAATCGAATGCAAGCATGCAAAACGTATCTTCCGCTTTTGACGCGCAGGCTCAATCCCTTCGCAAAGAACTCGAAGAAATGGATAAGGAACTCGACAGCATCAGGAAGCAGGCTTACGATAATGTTTCTGACAAACTTGTCGAATTTGAAAATAACTTTACAGCCGAGCTCGGAAAACGCGCGTTTGATTCCGGAAGACAAATTTCAGACTGGCAGGACGGTCTAAAAAAACGTCTTGAAAATACAGAAGATAAAATCGCCGATGACTGGAAATTATCCGAAGAGCGCATAACATCCGATCATAAAAAGAATATTTCCTCTTTGGGAGAACGGCTTACTTCCGATCTTGAAAAGCTTAAACAGGAAGCGTCCGCTTTTGAAGAGGGCATTAGAAAAGATATGCGCACTGCCGATGAAACGCGCGTTTCATTCGCAGAGCAGATCAAAAAAGATATGGCAGAAATTCGCGTCTCTGCCGAAAACGAATTAAACGCTCAGGTTGGTCAATATCAGATATCGATTCAAGAAACACTGCGCCTGAAGCAAAGAGAATTGGAAAAAGAAATCGAAGAGATTTCAGAACATTCCAAGACCTCATATTCCGGCCTTGAAAGCACGGCGCAGGACGCAAAGCAGTCGATGGATGAATGGCAAAGCCAATACAACGCGAGAATCCGCGAAATGGACGTTTCTCTGGAAGAACTTCGCCGCCGTTCAAGGGAAACAGAAGCTGATAACGAAGAGCGCATCGACCAGTTCCGTCAGAGCGTTGAAGATATCCGCAAAGAACTCGGCGTTCAAAAGAAAATATTTGATCAAACCGGCGTACTCAAGAAAAATCTCGAAAAGAACATCGAAGAAATCAACGCCGATCTAGACAAACTCGAACAGAGAAAGAATGAAATCACCCTGCTTGAAGCCAAGTTAACCAATGTAAGACGGCTTGAAGATGAAATTAATAACAAGATGACGCGGTTCCTCAATGAACAGAGCCGCATAGAAAAGATGGAGAAAAACTTTAACAGCCTTGTTGAATCTTCGCAGTCTGTTAAAGAAAAACTTGATCAGGTCTCTTCTTCTGATGACATTCTTCAGGCTGTACAAGTTAAAATCCGCGAACTGGAAGACTCCATTAAAGAAGCGGATGAAAAATATCAGCGTATCGAAAAGAAAAGCGAGGTTCTTGATCAGACCAACGAAGGAATTGACCGTAACTTTAAATCGCTTCAGAAAACGGATACAGATATTAAAGACGCGCAAAAAGTTATTACTTCCATTTCAAACCAGTTTAACAAACTGCAGTCTTCGATAGAAGTTTTGGCGCTGCAAAACGACAAGGCGACGAATGCTTCGGAAAAAATCGCGTTGCTTGACGATACTCTTGCTCAGATTGAAAAGCGTATCACGGAAATGAATGTCGCCCGCGGATGGCTTGCGCGCACCGAAACAGAGTTAAAGGCGCTGGATAAAGACGCAAGAGCGCATTTAAAGATTTTTAAATCGTTATTAGATAAAGAAACAGGCAAAACAGAGCCGGCAAGCAACAGCGCGCCTGCTCCGCAGGATCGTGAAAATATAATTAAGCTGAAAGCACAAGGCTGGACAGCTAAAGAAATAGCCAACGCGATGAAATGCTCAGTAGGTGAAGTAGATCTGGTAATTGAACTCGCTTCAAGGATGGATTGATATGCCCCTGATTATTCTGGTTCGCGGCTGAAAAATGGATGCGTCTTCCTGGAATAAATTTAAAAAAACACGGGATAAATTCCGCAATGAAGTTGAGTTATTATCTTCTTCGCTTCCGAAATTAAAAAATATTCAGCAAAAATTCGCGGACAGCCGCTCCGATTCAAAAAACGCGTCATATAAAGTTGAAACGCCTGTTGTGTACAACACCGCGTTAGACGACATAACAATTAACGATGAAATAAAAATGATTTTAGTCGCGGATAACCCGGGAAGGCGCGAACAAGCCGCGGAAAACAGACGTTATCTTGTGGGGCCATCGGGTAAAATAGCGCAGAAGTTTTTCCGCGATAATCCTTCGCTTGGAATCGATTTTGCAAAAAATGTAATAATATTAAATAAGACTCCGATTCATTCTCCGCGCACAGTAGAATTAAAGGAACTATGCAAGATGGAGAAAACTCTCGTTTGCGCGCTTGAAGAATCACAAAAATTTATGGCTTCTTTATTATTGGAATTCCATGAAGCGCTTGGCTGCCCGGTATGGATAATCGGATATTCAGAGATGCGTAAAGGCGGCATTTTTGAGGTTTATACTGAATATTTAAAAAATATATACGCGGATAAAAAAGAATTGTACAATCAGATTTTCTTTTACCGGCATTTTTCCATGAACCAGTTTACGATTGATTTAAAACAGCAGGTTCAAGAGGGAGAAAGCGTTGCTAAGAGTCTGAAGCGGATTGGAAAAACTTACAGGGAACGGATTTTGGGATGCTCTTTTTAGCTAATGGGACTAATGAATATTTTAAAAGAAATTAATAACGTTTTATCTATTTCTTTAACTGTTGTTCCCTGATATATTAATATATCTCTCGTATTGATAATATCCCAATATTGCATGAGTTAAAGCGGTAAATTTATACTGATTTTTGTATTGTAAATGAATTTGCCAGCATTTCCGCAATCGGCATGCCGAGATCGTCTTTAACGCTTATTTTGTACACAGATATACTGCGGCCTCTCGAAAGACAGATAGATTCAGCAGTCAGTTTTGCGCCTCTTGTGCTTTTTAAAAATGAAATACTGCACGACTGCCCGACTGTAACTCCGACATCTTCGCCGCAGACCCACGGCAAATTACAATGAACCGCAAAAGTTAAATCCGCTAATGTAAAAATCGCGCCGCCCTGAACATTGTCTATGGAATTTTTGTGACTATCGTTTAGTACCAGACTGCATGTTACACATTTCTCCGTTACAGAATCAATTTCAACGCCGATACCTGTGGCAAAGCGATCCTTCTTAAAATAACTTCGGATATGCTCTAAATCAATGTTCATTTTTGCGCTCCCTGTTATAAATTTATTTATTTTATTAATATTATCAATTCTGTATTATAAATTCTACTCTTTGTGAAGGCAGGACATACTCATACTGACATTTCCTTTCGATTATGCTAAACTAACTCCTACATGAACCGCATTGAATCCGTCCTATTAAACAACATCGCAAATCCCGATTCTTTGTTTATATTTCCAACGCAAATATCATCCTCCATGTGGGCAGATCACCTTTTGCGGCTGCTGTCAAAAGATAATGAAAGCGCCGTCATTTCAATGGAAAAGTTTTCCGCATGGGACGATTTTAAATCGAATTCGATTAAATCCAAAGTACAGGATAAAAGGAGCATCCCTTCGGCGCTTAGAAAAATCTTTGTAGATTGCCTTGTAAGAGAAAACGCCGAAAAAGCGGCTCTTGGAACGCCTGTTTTTACTTCATTGATCCTGCCTGAATGGGCGCAGCAGGCGGCGCAGTTCTCATCCTGGCTGACTGAAATTTTACCTCAGCTTTGCTCGTGGTTTAAGAAAATAACAGGTTCAGAAAAAAACGATTTTTTAAGCGCAGAAGCGCAAAAAGCCGCATTAAATTTTAAAAATGAAGATCTTGATATGTTTACCCTTGCCTGCCGTTATGCGCAGTTTCTGAAAGAGCATGATCTTTTTGAACCGGCATGGGAAACGCCGCCGTTTAACAACGACGGCAAAGATTGTTTTTTATTTTTTCCTGAATCCCTTTCTGATTACAGCGAATATAAAGATTTGCTCGGCAAAAGCGAGCATGTAACCATTATCAGCATACCCGAAAATTTCGATAACGGCTGCGATACTTTTTTTTACACAAATTCACGAAGCGAAATAACAGAAGCGTCTCTCTACATCCGCGCGCTGAATGAACAAGGCGTTGAATGGGATTCCATCGCCGTATGCCTCGCGGATCCGCAGAATTATGAACCGTATGTGCTGCGTGAATTCGTAAACAGAAATATTCCGTATGTTAAACGCACAAGCAAAGCTCTTACAGATTATCCCGCAGGTTCATTTTTCCGCGCGGCGCTTAACTGCTGCGCAAGTGATTTTTCCTTTTCTTCAGTTGTCTCTCTTGTTATGAATAAAAATCTTCCGTGGAAAAACTCAGAAGAAATAGAAAAACTAATTCAATTCGGAATAGAAAATAACTGTATTTATTCATGGGCCGAAATACAAGACGGAAAAGAAGAGCGTATTAATGTATGGGAAGACGCTTTTAAAAAACCAGTAAATTATGCTGATAAAGAAGTCCGTGATTTTTTTATGGATTTAAAAAAGAGAATTCGCTCTTTTCGCGGCGCCGGAACATTTTCAGAATTACGAAAGCAGTATTTTATCTTTCGCAGCCAATTTTTAAACACTGACGATTTCAGCGAAGAAACAAATAATGTTTTATCGCGCTGTATTAAAGAGTTAATGGAACTTGTAGAACTTGAAAAAAGTTTTCCCGGCGTTTCCGCTTCGGATCCTTTTTTATTTCTGACAGATTACCTTAGTGAAGTATTTTATCTTTCAAAGCCTGAAACAACAGGCATAGCCATTCTTCCTTACAAAACCGCGGCCGCGGCTCCTTTTAAATGTCATATAATCCTCGGTTCAGGCCACGAAAAATTAAGCGTAATTTATTCAAAATTGAATTTTCTATCAGGTAAAAAGCGAAGCGAACTTGGAATCAGCGATGAAGACGCGTCAGATGTATTTATCAATATGCATAAATTCAATTCTGTTAAAAGATCAGCTTTTTTCTGCAGCGAGCATACTTTTACAGATTACGCGATACCTCATCCTGAAATCGGCTCTTCTTCCGAACCTAAACAGCGTTATTCAGGCGAACCCGGTATGGAAGGCAAATTTTCAAATGATTATTACGATTTGGAAATTTCAAAGGAATCACAGCCTGATTTCCTTCATGAAAAACAGATTACAGGTTTTACAGCATGGAAAAACAGGCATTCTCTAGATGATTTATCAAATGAAAAAGAAGATATCCCTTTATTTAAAGCGAAAACCGAAATAAGAAAAATTATAAAACAAAGATATACAAAAGACGAGATGTTCAGAGTATCATCATCCTCTCTTCACACTTATTTTCAATGCTCGTTAAAATGGTTATTTGAAAGCGTTTTTTCACTTCAGAGCCTGCAATTGGAAACTAGTTTAATGGCGGAAAATATATCGGGTATAGTTTATCACGCCGTTTTGAATGATTTTTTTACAAGATTAAGAGAAAACGGCAAACCGTTATGCGAACCTGTTCAAAGCGGCGCAAATTACGCGCTTCCGCCGCCATACCTGAAAATCCTCAAAAGCAGCATAGACGCGGTGTTCAGCGGCTTTCCTGTAATTGAAGCAGACAGAAAAACAAAGATAAGTTCGCTTACAAGCAGGATGCTTCAAGCCGGAAAGGATGATTTTTATTATCATCTTGAAAAATGCCTTGCGCACTTTTTAACATTCTTTGCGGGCTGCCATGTGGCTGGAAGCGAAAGCTATTTTATTATAAAAAAGAATTCTTATCTTTTAAACGGATATGTTGATTGTATTTTAAAAGACACTTCAGACGGCGCTGATAAATATATAATTGTTGATTTTAAAAGAAAAAGCGCGCCAAAACGCGCAGACTGCACCGCGGAAGATGATAATCCTCTTAAAGATTTTCAGCTTCCAATGTATATCACCCTTGCGGAAGAAAGAGATAAGATTAAAGTATACACCGCTCTTTTTTACAGCATCTTAAACCTGCAAGCTGAAACGGTTATCGGAACTGTCAATGACATATACGGAGAAAAAACCATTCCTAAAAAACAGGAAGATCAAATAATTCGCGGCAGCGAATGGCATAAAAAAATATTCAATGAATTTAATGATAGATCAAAACAATTTGCAGAGGAGATTTCAACGGGCAATTTATCAGTTTTTCCGCAGAAAAAAAATGAATGTTATGACTGCAGCTATAATCGTATATGCCGTACAGTTTATATTATCGACTGTGAAAATAATTATTTTTTGGGGAAAGATTGATGGATGTAAAAACAAACAGCCGGGAACTGAACGAAGAACAAAAAAAAGCGGCGTTTTGCGCTGAAAATGCAGTTGTTACAGCCGGCGCGGGTTCAGGTAAAACGCGCGTACTGGCGAATCGTTTTGCATGGTTACTCACAGAGAAAGATTTAAAGGTAAATGAAATATTAACTCTTACATTTACAAAAAAAGCCGCTGTTGAAATGAATAAAAGGATTTATTCTCTCATTTCACATATCGCGGAAAATGAATCGGGCATTAAAGGCGAAAGAGCAAAAAAAGCGCTTGATGATTTTATTCACGCCAGAATTCAAACCCTGGATTCATACGGCGCGTCTATTTTAAAACAGTGTTCGCAAAGATACGGCATAAGCCCCGATTTTACAATTAATGAAGACAGATGCTGGGATATTGCCCTGGAAATATCTTATCCTTTTTTTATCGCGCACCGCCATCATCCCGCGATTAAAAAATTATATTCAGACAATCAGCCTCAAGCAATAGTCAGCGATATTTTCGCGAATATTTTGTTTCGTTACTGCAGGATAGATAAACCGAATAATTTTTTCGAAGATGTAATAAAACAATTCACAATTCTTTGCGATGAATGGGGAAAAAAAAGCGGAGAACTTGTAAAAATATTAGATGATACAAAAAATCTAATTTATGAAAATCCCGCTTTTCTTCCTGATCTTGCCCCAATTATTGATTTATATAATAACGGTAAAATAGATATTTTAAAACCTTCTGTTTTAAAGGATTATTTTAACTTCCTATTAAATCTGCCTGAAGATGATTGTATTAACGAAGCGCAATCGCATCATGTGCAAAATATTATAATTGATTTTTTATCTTACCTTGACAGTTTTAATTCTCATAATTTAAATCTGCAAAAAGGAATAAAGTATCATAATCCCGTAAAAGACAATATTAAAGAGATTCGCGGCTATTTTGACAATATTCTATCCCTCGCGATATCATGCCTTCAGGCTGGTTTTATAATTTCGATAATGTCTTTATTGTCGCAGCTTCAAAATTTATATCTTGCGAAAAAAAGAGCAGAAGGAGTATTAACATTTCATGATGTAGCAAATCTTTCAAGAACAATATTAATTGAGCAAAAAGATATAAGGCAAAGCGAAAAAGAAGAGTTTAAAGCGATAATGATCGATGAATTTCAAGATAACAATGAGCTTCAAAAAGATATTTTATTCTTACTTTCAGAAAAATTGAATATTTGCGGCGGCACAGTGCCGCGCGCAGACGATTTATGCGCAGATAAATTATTCTTTGTAGGCGATGAAAAACAGTCGATTTATTTATTCAGAGGCGCTGATGTTTCTGTTTTCAGGAAATTAAAAGATGAAATAAAAAGCAAAGAACTTCCTTTAAAAACAAATTACCGCTCATGCGCGGATTTAATAGGCGCGTTTAACGCGCTTTTCGGCGGCAGCAGGTTCGATTCTAAGGGTGAAGCTGAACTTCATAACTTTTCTTCGGTTTTTGCTCCGCCTGAACAGCTTCCAATCTACGAAGCCGGATATATGCCGCTTGAAGCAGGCGGCAATAATGAAGGCAGATTATCAATAAACATTCTAAACAGAAATGAAGAATCGAAAATAGATGAAACTAAGCTATCTGTGCAGGAAAACGAAGCGCGCTATACTGCCGAAAAAATTCATGAAATAATATCGGAACAAAAATATCAGCCTGACGATATTGCAATTTTAATAAGAGACACAAGCTATCAAAATTTCTATGAAAAACATTTAAGATTTTTAGGCATTCCATATACCTGTGAAAAAATTAACAACTTATTTTATGCCGGTCCTGTTAATGATATAATGTCTATTCTTCGCCTTGCGGCGAATCCAATGGATAAATTCGCCTATATCGAAATGCTTCGATCTCCGTTTGCGGGTCTTTCTCTTTCCGCGGCAATGGAATGCATGGCTTATTTCTTCGACGGCGAAAAGGGAGCTGTTCCTATTGATAATTTTGACGAATTTTTTCCGGAGGGAGAAAATAAAGACAGATACGAAAACGCGATTAATATATATAAATCTGTTAAATCAAATATCGATAAAAAAAGTATAAGCGAACTTGTCAGCGATTTATGGTATGAAAAAGGATATCGCTATGAAACAGAATGGCATCCTTATACCAGCGCTTACTGTGAAATGTACGACTATTTATTTTATCTTGCCGCAAAAGCAGATTCTGAAAATCAGGGGCTTGCGTCTTTTACAGACGCGATGATCGAGCTGAGAGACAAGGGCGGACAGCTTTTATCAGATACTGCTCTGCCTCTTGAGCGTCCCGGCGCGGTTCATTTAATGACCATACACAAAAGCAAAGGTCTTGAGTTTCCGGTAGTATTTCTTTGCTGCTGCGGAAAGACAAGCCAGAGAGACAGATGCGATGTTGTTTATAACAGCGAAACAGCAGGAATTGTTTTCAGTCCTCCGCCTCCGAACGAGTGCCGCCGTTTTTCCGAAAAGCGAAACAATTATTTCTGGGAGCAGGTAAGCAAAGACATCAAAAGAAAACGAACAGCGGAACTTAGGCGCCTTCTTTATGTAGGAATGACAAGAGCGAAAAATGAATTGCATATAACAGGTTTTCTTGACATAAAAGAGAATGAGGATATCAAGGATTTTTCATTATTATTAAAACACAATATTGAAACAAAACGCGGAAATAATGATAATTACATTGAAGGGGACGCGATCATTGATAACGATACATTATTCGGTCTTTTACTGCCGCCGTTAGTATCTCATATCGGCGAAGATGGGCATAATCCTGAATCAAACTTTTTTATACTTAATAAAATACCGGTATATACTGAAGAATATTTGAAAAAGCAGTCAAAAAAGGGAGAGACACTTCAGAATAACAGAAATGGCTTAAATAGATTTATTAAAAAAGCGGAATCTTTTTACGACAAGGCAAAGGCAATAAAAACGCCGGTTCTTCATGATAATCATATAACGCCTGTATCGCTGAAAAGAAGCGAAGAAGACGCTTTAGCAAAGAGTGTGCCGGTTAACAGCAAGTTGTCGGGAAAATCATCTGATGATGTTTTTGCAAAAGTCGATTCCATGCTGGCGCGTTTTTCGCAAAACGACGATGACGAAGCGGAAAGACTTAATTCAGGCAGTTTTGGAACAATCGCGCATATCTGTGTTGAGGCTTTATTGAATAAAGAAAAAGCGGTAATACCGTCAAATATTTCCGGTTTATTAAGCCCTGATGAAACGGAAATGCTGATGGAAGCCGGCGATGAACTAGCCAGAAGGTTTGTAAGCTCTCCTCTTGGAAAAATCGCTGAAAGCGCCGACCTGAGAGAAAGCGAATTTTCATTCAGAATGCTTATAAAAAACGGAAAAGGAAAAGAAATATTTATAAACGGCACGATCGACCTTTTCTTTGAAGACAAGGATTTAATACATATTGTCGATTTTAAAACCGACAACAGGGAAGTACCCACGGAACATACGGCGCAGATGACATGTTATTTCCAGGCAATCTCCACTCTATTCGCTGTTCCGTTCAAAAAAGACTGCCGCGTTTGGTTATATTATCTTAGAACAGGCCATGCTATTGACATGACAGACAGGGTCAGGCATTTTAATCTAGGGCAAAGAGTGTTTTTATGATATAATTTCCAGTAAAGGAGATATCATGAGCAAATTTAATCCTGAAGAATTATCAAATTTCGCGCGGCATTACGGTTTTCATTATGACGGCGTAAATCCGCAGGCGCTTGTAAAAGAGATTTTAATCGAAATGGAAAAAGGTTTAAGCGCTGATAAAAATGACAGCGCCGCATCCAGCCTTCCGATGATTCCGTCATACATAACACCTGTAACTCATATTCCTCCGGGGAAAACCGTTCTTGCCCTTGACGCGGGAGGCACCAATTTACGCGCTAGTCTTGTTTACTTTAACGAAAATTCCGAAGCAATCGCGCAGGGTACAACCAAAACGCCAATGCCGGGAACAAGCGGCAATGTAACAGCCGAACAATTTTTTAACGCAATCGCGGACGCCGCTCTTCCTCTTCTTAAAGAGGCAAAAATTGAAGGAATTGGTTTTACATTTTCATATCCTATGGAAATAACATCCGACGCGGACGGAATTCTTTTAGGTTTCAGCAAAGAAGTTGACGCTCCGGATGTAATTGGAAAAGCGGTAGGAAAAGGGCTTCGTGAAGCTCTTGGCGCGAAAGGTTATAAATATTCAGGACCTATCGTAATGTTAAACGATACTGTCGCTACTTTGCTTTCCGGCATTGTTACAATTTCACCTGACGGAGAAGCGGCTCGTACACGAAATGATTTTAAAGCTGAAGGCGGCCCTGTTATCGGGTTTATACTTGGCACAGGCTTTAACACAGCATATCCTGAAATAAATATCCCAAAAATAAAATTTAATTCAAGTTCGTCTCCCCAGATTGTCGTATGTGAAACCGGAAACTTCAATGTAAATTACCGCGGACAGCTTGATAAAGAATACGACAGCACAACAAAGAATCCCGGAGGATATCATCTTGAAAAAGCGACAGCCGGCGCGTACCTTGGACCTTTAACCCATCACATCTTGAAGCAGGCAATCAAAGATAAGGTTATACAATTTAAAAAATCAGATGAACTTATGGCTCTGCCTCATTTAGAGACAAGGTTTTTAAACGAATTCACTCACTCGCCGCTTTCAGCGCAGGGGCCGCTCGGCTCTTTGTTCGCGCCTAACGAAGCTGACGCTCTGGCTGCCGTTCAATACATTACATCGATTGTAACAGAACGCGGCGCGCTTTTTTCCGCCGCCGTGTTAGCCGCAACAATTAAACGCATAGATTACAGTTACGAACCTTATTCGCCTGTCCGCATAGCGGTAGAAGGTACAACATACATGATTTACAAGGGAATGCGCCGCGCTCTTGAATCGCATTTGCACCAAATGCTTTACAAGGATAAACCCAGGCCTTATGTTATGTCGCCTGTAGAACAGGCAAGCCTCTTTGGAGCTGCGGTAGCGGCGCTTAGTAAGAGGTGAAATTAAAAATTTCAGGAGAAAAATATGGCGAACAATGAACAGACCATACCATTGCGAAGCGAAGTATCAATTTCCGACACATGGGATTTATCTTCGCTTTTTACCGCAGACGAAGACTGGAATAAATCTCTTTTAGACTTTGAAAAAATGATAGAAAAGATTTCATCTTTTCAGGGGACGCTTGCCAAATCCGCAAACTGTCTTGCGGATTACCTTGATTTTTCCCGCGATTTGGGAATTCTAGGAGAGAAACTGGGTTCTTACGCCTTTTTGCGGCAATCTGAAGATGAAGGCGCGTCCAGCGCACGGACTATGCTTGGAAAAATAACCATGGCAAGCGCAAAAGCGCAAGCCGCATCCTCATGGGATAATCCTGAAATTCTTGCCATTCCTGAAAATGACATGAACGCTTTTCTTAAAGAGGACAGGCTTAAAGATTACCGTATTTACATTCAAAAAATTATCAGATACAAATCATATATTTTAAGCGACAAGGAAGAGAGGATCATGGCACTTCACAGCGAAGGGGAAGGGGCGATTAGCGATACGTTTTCCGTTCTTACAAATGTTGATTTTAACTTCGGCACAGTAGACACTCAGGATGGCAAACGCCAGCTAACGCAATCAACTTATTCAGTGTTTATGGAAGATCCCAGCCGCGATTTACGAAAACGCGCTTATTGTTTGTTTTATGATTGTTTTAACGCGCATAAAACAGCTTTAGGAAGTCTTTACTCAGGCTCTGTAAAACAGGATGTAATAAACGCAAGAATCAGGGGTCATTCATCGGCGCGCGCTTGCGCTCTTTTCCCTGATAATGTAAGCGAATCAGTTTATGATAATTTAATAACAGCTGTTAGCGGCAAATTGAACATATTACACCGTTATTACACGCTTCGAAAACGCGCTCTTAGATTGCAGGAATTACGGCATTATGATGTATACGCCCCTCTCGTTTCATCGGTTAAAATGAAAACAACATGGAATGAAGCTGTAGATATTGTAAGCAGCGCGCTTTCCCCGTTAGGCGACGAATATGTTTCTACATTGCGAACAGGTCTTTTAAACCGATGGGCAGACCGCTACGAAAATAAAGGAAAACATTCAGGCGCTTATTCCGCAGGCTGTTTCACAGGCGACCCGTACATCTTAATGAACTATAAAGATGATTCAATCCGCGATGTTTTCACGCTGGCGCATGAGGGCGGACATTCAATGCATTCATGGTATTCCGCCAAGAACAACCCTTTCATGCAGTACAATTACACGATTTTTGAAGCGGAAGTCGCAAGCACATTCAACGAAGAGCTTCTCTTCCGTCATCTTTTAAAACAAACTGACAATAAAGATATGCGCCTTTATTTAATCAACAAACACGCGGACGATCTTTTAGCCACCCTTTACCGTCAAACCATGTTCGCCGAATTTGAAAGTATTACCCACGCGCTTGAAGAAAGCGGCACTCCTCTTACAACAGACCTATTGCGCGGCGAGTACCGAAAACTTTTAGAAAAATATTTCGGCCCTGAAATGGTTTTTGAAGAGACAAGCGATCTCGAAGGCTTGCGAATCCCCCACTTCTACCACGCGTTCTATGTTTACAAATACGCGACAGGAGTATCCGCCGCACTCGCGCTTGCAGACAGAGTTCTTTCGGGGAGCGTAAAAGAGAGGGAAGATTATTTCACCTTTTTAAAATCAGGCGGCTCACGCTTCCCTATAGACGCGCTAAAAGTTGCCGGTGTAGACATGAGTTCCCCTGAACCTGTAAACGCCGCCTGCGAAGCGTTTGGAAAACTTGTAGACGAGCTGGAAAAACTTCTGTAGTATCTAAATATCTTTTAGCTTATGAATAGACTTAATATTCTTCCATTCTCTGAATAACTGACGGAATTGTAAGAAAAAGTATACAGCCGAAATTAAATATGAAAGACCAATATTCAAAACAATCTCTTTTTGCACTTCCGGTTCTCGTAAAACATAAAGTAATAAATCAAAATCAATTTGTTCTAATTCTTTGAATATTAAAACACAATATGCTGCTAGGACTCCAATACCAACCATTAATACTCCGGCGAGTATTATTAAACCTGCGCCTACGGGCGACAATTTTCCTTTGAATTTTTTATATCCTAATATTCCCAGAAATACATATATAAGAGCCGTTATTCCAGCCAGTCTTTCCAGGTAGATAAGAAATAATGTTGTTACGATAATGCCTGGAATGGAAAAAATGATTGCGCCTATAAAACCTAATAAATAATTATTGGGAGCGTTTATCTGCTCGGTATTTTCTTTTTCTATATCTCTTGCATATTGCCTGTAACAGTTATCGCAAATCAGCAAAGAAACATTGTTAATGCCGTAGATTTGCGCCTCTCCTTCTTCTCCGCAATGCTGGCAAAGCGTTTTCTGATCAGGGTATTTTCCGCTGAAGTATTTAACAATTTCTTCAAGTATTTCCTTAATTTTCTTCATTGAATAAGGTTTTAAAATTTCTACAAATGTTATTTTAACGCCATTGGGAAGCCATTCATATTTTTTAATTCTTCTATTCTCAAGCATTTTTATAACATCATTCTTATCATCGCCGTCCATCTGTGGAGTGTATAATTCCAGAACTTTCATATTCCTTCCGTCATACATTTTAACAAAACAATTCTTTAAAATCCCTGCGGCTTCAAAATCAGATCTTTTAAGATTTAATTCTTTTCCGAGTTTCTTTATTCCAGGCCAAAGCATAACAACCCCTTTTTTTTCGGGTAACCCGGATTTGAACCGGGGACCTCAAAAAATATTTTATTTATTTAACACATAACTTTCAATCGGCTGTAATGGCCGATTGGCGGTCGATTGGCGGTCGATTGCCATTCGCTTGCCATTCGCTTGCCATTCGCTTGCCATTCGCTTGTTGCAGTCGACTGATGCTTGGTTGAACTGTCTTCAACAATCCTTTTAAACGAGACCTTGAAAAATAACGCCTACTACCTCTGCATGGTTGAAAAGCGCATACTTCGGATGCGAGCGATTTGTCGGCGGTTTCCTTGAATTCGACAGTATAGCTCTCTCCTTCGCTAAGGATAACATCCAAGTCTTGAATCATTAAATCTCCCTATTTCTCACATAAAATCCCATATTAATTACTTTATGTGATATTATTATATTTTTCAATATTAAAGGAGTCAAGAACCAAATCAAGTATTTTTATTATTGATAGCCAAATCATAACTATAATAATTACAATTTATTTTTTAGTTAAGCTTTGTGTCAGTCCATTGTTTGTTAAGAAAAGTGTATCACCGCTAATATTATAGGTTGATGTTCGATTTTGAGAATTCATTGCATTTACAAAATCATTTACTTCTTTTTCAGCCTGACTTTCAGATAACCCCATTTTTATCATTGCGGATCTAAAGACATCAATAAAATCATTTATGGAAAACCATTTTGATTCAATACCAGATTCATTCTCAGATATACCAAATAAAACATTAAATCCACCTCCAAAGACATGAGTTGGAGTTACTGTTATCTCACCATAAATATCACTTTTGCTTGTTGTATATGTACCTTTACGCCACGATATTTCATTAATTGATTCTTCAAATTTACCATTATTTAAGCTCAGTACAAAGCTATCAGAACTCCATGAGCCATTAAGTGATTTATCTACTTGATTTGAACAAGCCATTATTACATTTCCAAATACAAGTATCATTACTGATATTACCAACCAATTATTTATTTTCTTCATAAATTCCTCTTGAAAATATAGTATATATTCCCTTCTTTTTTGTCAACTATTTATATAAAGATAGTTTATTAGCACCTTGATGTTATGCCGCTTAATGTTCTAGGTAAAAGCCTAGCCGCCCTGCCGGGCGGCGTATTTTTAACGTTTATTAAGCCAAGTAATATTTACTTTATTTACTTTCTCCACAATTTTTGCAGAATGATGCCGAATTAGTATTTTGGGTATTGCATTTTTTGCATACCCAAAATACTAATTCCAGAAGAAGTAGTTCCAGATTGCGTTACTTCTTTCTCAAACAACAAAATATATCCAGCGCCAAAAGTCCATAAAAATAGCGTCAAAACAAGAATAAGATTCTGAAACACAATAATAAGAAAATTTCTTGTGGAATGTGGTATAATCTGATGGCAATTCCATCCTTGTGCATTGAGTTCTTTACATTTTTCTTCAATTGCGTTTCTTGGATTAGTAGCAAGTGCTCCAATGATTCCACCAGATAATGCTACTCTTTCAACTCTGTTAATTTTTGCCATATTTTACTCCTTCAAAAATATATTTTATTACGCTTCCTGAACTTTTAAGTTTTTCTGTACTCCAATAAAATACAGTATTGGAATAATGAATCCAATTATTATCCCAGAAATCGTACTTAAAAAGGCGATTTTTCAAATATTTTTTTTACTTAAGCGGGATAAGAATAACTTCACCTTTTTGAGCATATAATTGATACCCCTTTCCTGCTTCAAAATTATTAGTAAATGTTTTATTACTCTGGGCGCGTAATTCTACTGCTTCCATAGCGGCAATATCTACTACAAATATTTGCTCTCCATAAGGTACCGCACATAAAACAGGCGCTAAAGCGTTAGGCGGCGCTACCCATCTAACTTCCTTATCACCGAATTTCTTAACTAAAACATAACTTGGAACCCACAAGTAACTTGTCAACTCTTCCGATATTTCAGGATCATAATAAAATGCTACCTTAGTTGACGCGCAGCCGCCGAAAACAAAAGCAACCACTACAATCAGACAAACTCCAAACAACACCTTCCTCATACAATACTCCTTCCTTAGTTTTTAATCATTGCGGATTATCTATTTAACAATTCTAATAATTGTCATAACCTATTATCTGTGCCTTAGTGTGAATCTCTTCTTCTATCAATCACTGCACTAGAACTTGGCAGATGTAAAAACAAATCATTCAATTAAAGCCCTGAATCTTCTAAGTTAGCAGCATTTGCATCCCAATCGCGTTTTTTTAATGCCGCTTGTGAAGCAAGATTGATTTTTGTACAATTAAAGAATGGATTACTTATAAATGAATGAAAATCTGCTATTCTGCTTCTATATTCAAATTGTA
>Ga0209755_10001511_pt1 | contig 35751 bp, 31 predicted proteins | sample TergutCo191P1_FD_187301 | JGI IMG/M metagenome (GOLD analysis project Ga0209755, IMG submission 187301) | Cornitermes sp. P1 segment gut microbial communities from Petit-Saut dam, French Guiana - Co191P1 (SPAdes) (version 2) | ecosystem: Host-associated > Arthropoda: Insects > Digestive system... | reverse complement strand
ATTTTTCATTTTTCTGTTGTTTTTGCTTGCTAGGCGAACATTACTATTATATGCTCAATTTTATAAGGATTATGGCAATCAATGAAAGGATCAAAGAGATCCGTCAACAATTGAATAAATCTCAGAGGGAATTTGCTAAAGCGATATATGTGTCTTATGGCTATTTATCAGAGATTGAAACAGGGCAAAAGGATGCCAATGACCGCCTTATCCACCTCATTTCAAGCGCTTTCTCCGTGAACAAACACTGGCTGCTAACAGGCGAAGGGCGTATGTTTAATAGTACCCCGGAAGAGAAATTGGAGCGGGTTACGAGCCTTTTTAATGAGCTATACCCTGAATACCAAGATTTTGTTCTGCGGCAGATAGATGAGCTTATCGAACTGCAGAATGTAAGGCATGAAAAACCAGGAAAATAACATTGACAAATGATAGCATTTTTGCTATCATTATACTATGAGTAAGCATGAAAAGCTTATTAAAAGGATTTTTGAAAGTAAGTCAGACATTACTCCTGATGAAGCTTTAAATATTCTTAGTAAGCTTGATTTTAAGGCATCTGCAACTAGCGGTTCCCATCGCACTTATAGAAAGCCCAACCGCCAGTCAATAACAATTGTTCTTACACAAAATCCATTAAAACCATATTTAGTGGAAAAATTGCAAGATACATTAAAGCAGGAGGGATATAACAATGAATAAAAAGGATTTAAATTATTATTTAGATTTGCCATACACCTATGTTATTGAATGGTCTGATGTTGATGATTGTTTTTTAGGCAGTATTATTGAACTTGAACGTAATATAACATGCGGACAAACCCGAGAAGAAGTGTTATCAAATCTTAAAGAAGCCCTCATTTCTTATGTTACAACAAGTCTTGATAATAATATTGAGATACCGGAACCGCTAAAAATAAACGATTTTAAGGGTAGTATTACTTATCGCACAAGCAAAGAACGTCATTACAGACTTGCGAAACAAGCAAAATTATACGGTAAAAGTATAAATGCTTTTATTGACGAAGCCATTGGAGAAAAATTAAAAGAAGCTGCTCTTTAGTAATTTACTTCTACACAACACTCGTCTTTAACTGCCTGTCTCTTTCAAAACGGCTTATTGCCAGTTCAATTAAACGCGTTATTAAATCGGTGTAACTTAGGCCGCTTGCTTCCCACATTTTTGGGTACATGCTTACTTTTGTAAAACCAGGCATTGTGTTAATTTCGTTTACAATTATTTCGCCGCCGGCTTTTAAGAAAAAATCAACGCGCGAAAGCCCTTCGCAGCAGAGTGTTGTAAAAACTTTTATCGCCATTTCCTGAATGCGCTTTGTTGTTTCTGCGTCTAGTTTTGCTGGGATTTGCAAAGACGCGCCTTGAGTGTCAACGTACTTTGCGTCGTAGGAATAAAAGTCATGGGAGGGGATTATTTCGCCGGGCAAAGAGGCTGCGGGTTCTTCATTACCAAGAACCGCGCATTCAATTTCGCGCCCGGAAATAAATTCTTCTATTACAACTTTAGTATCATATTGGAAGGCATCCTTAAGCGCGGCATGGTACTCCGCTTCGTTATTTGCTTTGCTTATTCCTACAGAGGAACCCATATTCGCAGGCTTAATAAAAACCGGAGAACCTAATTCTTTTTCTATTTGCGCAAAGGACGGTATTTTCTCATTATTTTTAAGCGCTAAATATTTACCGATTGGAATTCCCGCCTCGCGAAAAAGGCGCTTCATAACATCTTTGTCCATGCCGACAGCCGAGCCAAGCACGCCGGGACCGACAAAGGGAAGGTCCGCAAGTTTTAAATAACCCTGCATAGTGCCGTCTTCGCCAAAGGGACCGTGAAGGATCGGGAATATTACGTCATATTTAAAAATTTCTGACATATCCCAATGCCCCAATTTATCAATTTTAACAAGCACAGGTTCAAACTTATTTTTATCGATGGCGTCAAAAACATTTTGCGCGGACAACAGAGAAATTTCATGTTCAGCGGATTTACCGCCAAAAAGTATGCCGACTTTTTTCTTCATCTATATATTCCTTATCGATTAATTTAATATTTATTTGTAAGCCGCTTCCATGGACTAATGCCAAAACGTATCACAAAGTAGAGCCAGCCAAAAATGAAACCGCCAAGATGGGTAAGGTGGGCGACATTGCCTCCTCCGCCTGTAATAACAAAAAATATCGATAAAATAGTATAGCCTAATACCATGATTGGCGCACGAAGCGGAAGTATACCCCAGATATAAATTACCGAGCTTGGAAACAATATCGCATAAGCCATCATTACTGCATACAGCGCCCCGGACGCGCCCACAAGACTCACAAGCATACTGCCGGAAAAAACATACACCGCAAAAGAAACAACTCCGGCAAGAGCGCCTGTAACTAAATAAAAAGTAAGAAACTCTTTGCTTCCCATCTGCCTTTCTACATGAACGCCAAAAATAAAAAGCCCAAGCATATTAAAAAGAATATGGCTGATACCGGCATGCATAAACATATAAGTAATAAAAGTCCAGACAGCTCCGTTTTTAATAACCGCCTGAGGCATCATCGCGAAAATGTTGGAAAGAGTCATTTGCGCTTCGGTGTACAGTTGTCCGTATCTGTCGGGAATCTCAAGATCGACAATATTAAGCGGAGCTACAGGTTTGTCTCCAAAAGCCATCATAAAGATATAAACCAGAATATTTATTCCAATAAGCCAATATACAGCATTAAAGTTTACGTATCGAAACGGCTGTCTTATTATGTTCATTTGGCGCTTTTTAACATCTTTAACGATTTAATAATATGTATTCCTAAAATAACAGCAAGTATAACTACAATAATGATTACAATTATATTTACTACTTTCATTATGCTCAACCGAATGCCGTTTAATAAAGAATTTATTGTCAGAATATTTTTATCATCTGCAAACGCGCTTGCTTTTTTTTCGGCGGCATTAACAATAACTAATTTCTTGTTAAGTTCTGCCGCGGCTGAATCGGTGGCTATATCAAAAATAATTCTGGGAAGACCCATATCTTTTGCATGCGGCCAAAGCACGATTTTAAGATCGGCAATAGTGTCATTCAACTTGCTTATATCATTGCTTATTGCCGTCATATCAAGCCCGCTTCTTACAAAACTTAGGTTTGAATGATTCTCTACAACATACTGCTCTAAATTATTAACAGCTTTTGTCAAAGAAGTGCTTACAACATATCTTCCTATTAATACTCCGGTTATCAAAACAGATAATATAACGATTACAACAATAAACCCAACTTTGTTAAAAGTTCCTCCAGCCATATAAACCTGCCCTCATCCTAATTTGTTTCTGTCATTTTATCAGTTTAAATCTTTATAGTCAATAATTATCTGCCTGTACTCCGCGATAGATGAGGCGTGCACCACCTTGTCCCGCAGAGCCGCTCCCCCTGTTATTCCTTTTGTATAAGCGCAAAATTGTTTTCGCATTTCAAGACAAGCTGTGCGCTCGCCTATATCCGCGGCAAGCATTTCCAAATGGCGCATGGCGGAACTAATACGCGCGAAAAATGAAGCGCTCTCCCATTCGCCTGTTTCCAAAAAAGAACGCGCTGCGGAAAAAATAAAAGGGTTACCCATCGCGCCGCGGGCAAACATGATTGCCGCGCAGCCGGTTTCCCGCAGCATATTCCGCGCGTCCTCCGGCGTGTAAAGATCGCCCGAACCGCAGACAGGCACAGCAAGGCGGGTAACTAAATCCGCAATGTGTGTCCAATCGCTTTTGCCTCCGTAATTCTGCGCTCGTGTTCGCGGATGAAGGCTAACCATTGAAGCGCCTGCTTCGACAGCAATTTGCGCGCACTCAAGGTAGTTTATTGATTTACTGTCCCAGCCTGAACGAATTTTTATTGTCACAGGAATGTTGTTTAAATGTTCGCGCGAGGCGCGCACCGCGGCTTCCACTATTTTTCCCAAGTTAGCGGGATTCTTCATAAGAGCGGAACCCGCGTTATTTTTTACAACTTTGGGAACAGGGCAGCCCGCGTTTATATCAATAGCGTCAGGTCTAAGCGGCGCGAGAAGAGACGCGGCTTTATAGATTGATTCGCTTTCGCCGCCAAAGAGCTGAATCGCGTAGAGCTTTTCATTTTCGCCGCGTTTTACAAGGTTAATGGAAGAGTTCACACGGAGACACGGAGGCACGGAGGAAGAAGAAGAATCAGGGAGTGTCAAACCATATCTACCATAGTTTCGATACAAGGCCTCGGCGGAGACAAGTTCTGTGAATGAAAAATTAGCTCCATCTTCGGCGCAAATGGAACGAAAGGCGCGATCGGTATAACCAGCAACCGGCGCTAAAAAGAGATTACCGGGTATTTCTAAAGAACCGATTTTAACAGAACGGTATAGCGCCATATGGAATTGATTGCGAAGACATTATTCCTTAGGAAGCCCAAAGAATTTGCATGAGTTTTCCCAGAGCTGAGCGGTAAGAGCTTCTTCGTCCATATCCAGCATACCTGCCATATAACGAGCGGTTAAGGGCAGGTACTTGGGCATATTTCTTTTACCGCGATAATCGGCAGGAACCATGAAAGGCGCTTCAGATTCTATCAATATTCGATCCACAGGAAGAACCGATAACGTCTCGTGAAGATTCTTCGCGTTCTTGTATGTGAGGTTTCCGGCAAAAGAAAAATAAATGTTTAAATCCAGAGCCTTTTCGGCGTAAGCGGCGTCCTCGGAATAACAATGGAAAACCCCGCCCTTTGGAGGCAGGCGATCGCGAAGAATATCCAGAACATCATGTCCGGCGTCACGGTTGTGAATTATAACAGGCAGATTGAGTTTCGCCGCTAAATCAAGCTGGGTAATAAAAAGTTCGATCTGTGATTTCTTATCCCCGAATTTGCGGTAATAATCGAGACCTATTTCTCCGATGGCGATCACCCGTGGGTGCTGAACGCATTGTTCGATAAGGTGCAGCCAATCCTTGCCGGGATTTTGCACTTCGGAGGGGCTTACTCCGACAGCGTGATAAACATTCGCCGCGGATTTCAGGTTATCGTAAACCTGACCAAAATCATGAAGACTGTTACAAATCGAGACGATTCGATTAACAGAAGCCTGACGGGCTTCCTGTATAACAATGAGCTGCTCAATGGGGTCTTCAACAATGAGCCCCAAATGGGCGTGAGTATCAAAATACTGCATAGTTTTATCCAAAAGGTATGATATTAAGGTTTTACCAAACTGGTAAACATCATACTACCATATAAAAAGAATTTAGTCAATAAAATTTTAAAGTATTTATTGGAATAAATCCGTATTTCTTTAAAAACCGCCAAAGGGAGCCAATTCTTCCCATTTTGAGGGTTCAAGCACGTCCCTGTCGATACGAACAAAGATTTCAGGCCTGTAAGAGCTGCTGGGGCGCAGGGCGTTATTTGCGTTTAGATAACCTAAATTGATACTTGGAGCGCCAGGGCTGTCCGTAAGGCTCATTCTTGTCATGGATTCGGGGTTACGGGTTATCGCGTCCCAGGCGCGAGCCGATTCGGCGTACATGACCATGGCTTTGGAGCGATATTCGCGGTTACCGGTCTGAGCGGCAAGGGCTTCGTTTACAACGCCTAGATTATTGCGAGCCATCATCAGGCGTTCCCCTGTTTCCAGGAATTGGACATTATCATTGGGAAGCAGTACCGGAAGCCTTATACGCTGAAGCTCAAGAATATCCAGCAAGCGGTTGTAATACCCCTGAGACGCGAAATAATCGCCGCGCTGATACGCCGCGTTTCCAAGTGCGAAGAGCAGCCTTCTGTTTAAGGGAAGATCGGCGGAAGCCTTAAATAGATAATCAAGCGCGTTTCTCCAATTCTCCTGTTTATAATAAGCAGAGCCCATCCTGTATTGAATCTCCGGCGGCGCGTATCCATATCCTTCGGCTTTATGGTAATGGTTAAGCGCTATATCCATATTGCCTGTTTTTACAAAGTACTCAAGGTCGCCCCACAAGCCGTATAACTTTCCAAGAGCCGGAGCGCCGGGAATTAAATTCCTGTTTAAATAATCTTCGTAATGTTCTATGCCCTTTACAATTTGTTCTTCCGCTTTAAAAAATTCCTTTGTATCCACATAAAGATTGGCGGAACGATAGTGCGCGTCAACTCGATAAAGTCTGCGGCGTGTGGATTCCTGTTTCGCGATATCAAAGGCGCGTATCGCGTTATCAAGCGTTTTTCGTTCTTCGGAAATATTGTTAAGATTTTTATAATAACGCGCAAGATGATAATGAGGTTCAGGGAGATTCGGCTCTTTTCTAACCGCTTTTAAAAGCATATCGCGCACGCTTTCAATACTTTCTACATACGGGTTTGGAACACCTTTTGGTTTCTCAAGCTGCTTATCCAATAAATAACCGCCAAGCTCAGCGAGAGAGCCTGCCGAAAGCTCCCGCTTTGGATCGCTTTCAAACCAAACCCGGAGCTGAAGCACTTCTTTTAAATCATCAGTGCGGATAAAGTATTTAAGCATTCTTTCTACAACACTTGGCTGCCATCCGTATAATTCCAGCCAGCGCGCGAAGGAGAAACGAGCGTCTTCATATTTATCAAAGAATCTCGCTGGGTTAGAATCCGCCCACGCGAGGAAATTATCTCCCGCGGCAAGAAGTCCTTCTTTATCGTTAGGCGCGTAATCAAGAAGCTCTCTTTGCAGGAGCCTGTTTGCCTTTTCGTAATTCATCATATAATTTGTGTTTAAATCGGCGTAATCAAGAACGCCTTTTTTATCACGCGGATAATGCAGCAAGAGCTCGTCATACTTGCCTTCCGCAAGCGTATAGCGGCGTTGATCCCTGAACGCTTCAGCGTAAGCATAAAACCATTTTTTCTTTTTATGCAATTGGAAGGCGGTTTGGAATAATTCGTTCGCGCGCTGATACTCACCTACCGGAATACGCTCATAACCGCGCTTATAAAGACCTTCGGCTTTAATCGGTATATAAATAAAATTGTAACTAAGGTATAGAACAGAAAGAAGAACCGCGGCGATAATGGCAACCAGTCTGAATACCGGAAGGAAATTGTGTATAAAAATGTAAGCGAAACTTGACTGCTCGTCTTCAAATGCCGCTCCGGTACTCTTCTCAAAACTTTTTGGAATGATTATTGGCTTGCCTGTTATTGATTCAACATGAGCGGCTGTTTCTTTTACATTGGCTCCGTATACAAGAAGACGAATCAACATTGATAATTGCTGAGGTAGAATCACCTGCTCAGCGATTAATTCTTCACAGGCAATCCTTAAATTTAAAGGATACGAATGAAGTGTTTTTAGAAGCCTGTCAACATCTTCCTGTGATAATGATATTTCTTCGACATTGTCTTCCGCTTCCGGCAATTCCTGCGCCGCCGGTTTTTCTTTTTTTCTGCCAAATAAACCTTTTTTTGGAGGAGGCGTTATAATCGTACTTGCCTTGGATTTATTTAAAATATCATCAAGACCGTCAAGATCAAAATCGCTGTCGCCGAACGCGCCGCCGCCGCTGTCAAAAGAACCGCCGCCAAAATCATCCGCGCCTGTCGTTACTTCCGCGGACTCTCCCGGTAAATCAATTGAATCGGATGAAAAATCATCGCCAAAATCTCCAAGATCGGGAAGCGGAGCTGAGCCTTCGGGTTCAGGAGATGAAGCCGCGCCCATATCAAAATCGGCAAAATCATCGCCAAGGGAGCTGTCTTCCAGAGGAGCTTCATCGAATGAAGTGTCAGCTAACGAACTCTCCGCGGCGCCTTCATCAAAAGCGGGTAACTCATCATCCGCGTCTGCGCCCGCTAAATCGCCGGGTAATGAAAAATCATCTCCAAGAGATTCGCCGCCAAGATCAAGATCCTGAACCTCTCCGCCCATATCTATCGAGCTGCCTGCAGGTTCCTGAAGATCAGTCCCTAAATCAAATGAACTGTCATCTAAAGATGGAGCGTCTAAATCAAAATCATCAAGAGCGGCAGTTGCTTCTTCAGGAGCAGCCGCCTCTTCGGGAACTGCGTCTTCTTCGGGAGCAGCTTCTTCTTCGGGTGCTGCCGTCTCAACAATGGGACTCTCTCCGCCCATGTCAATTGAGCCGCCGAGGTCATCATCATCACCAAGACCAAAATCGTCACCTAATGGAGTTTCTTCGGGAGTGGCGGTATCATCAATATTAAAATCATCTGTGCCAAAATCAGCAAGCTCGCCAGCGTCTCCTTCTTCTGCCGCAGGTTCGTCCGCCGCGGGCTCATCTGCCGCGAGGTCATCAAAACCACCGCCAAGGAGATCAGCAAGTCCGTCGTCATCAGGCGCGGCTTCTTCCACCGCAGGTTCGTCAAAACCGCCGCCGAGTAAGTCAGCTAAGCCGTCGTCCGCTTCAGGTTCTTCTGCCGGTTCATCAAAACCGCCGTTAAGAAGAGCCGCAAGTCCATCATCATCGGCTGCAGGTTCCTCTGCCGCAGGCTCCTCAAAACCGCCGCTGAGTAAATCATTTAAACCGTCATCGGCTACAGGTTCATCCGCTATAGGTTCGTCAAAACCTCCGCCAAGAAGGGCCGCAAGTCCGTCATCATCAGGTGCAGTTTCTTCCGCCGCAGGCTCCTCATCTACAGCAGGTTCGTCAAAACCGCCGCCGAGTAAATCCGCTAAGCCGTCATCAGCGCCTGCGTCTGTTTCAGGTTCCTGAGCGCCGGTGGTTAAATCACTAAGGAAATCATCAAGCGCGCCTATAGCGCCGCCTGAGGGTGTGTCCATGGGCGGAGGAGCGTCATTTAAATCGTCAGCCGCCGGGTTAAAAGGAGGAGCTTCATTGCCGGGAAGGGGAAAATCATCAAATGGCAAGCTTAGGGATTCAATATCTTCTTTTTCTTTTGCAATATTGTTAAAAGAGGATTTAAACTGACCAAGCTCGCTTAATGATGGCATAATAAGTAATTATATATCATATATCGACCGATAATTGAATAGAATGTATGAAAACGATTGGAATCTTCGCTTTTTTAGCAATAATTATCGCGTTTAACCCTATTGCGGCTAATGCCGCCGATTGGGAAACTTATGAACTCGTTGACCGCCTGCTGTCTCAGAAAAAGCCGGGCGCGCCAATTATTCATGAAGATTTTGTAATTTTTTCCGCGGAATCAAGCCTTAGAAGGGTTGGAATAGCCTTTGCCCATGAATATTTCGCGAAGGTGTACTGGTTTACCCAGTTGGTTATCCCTCAGGATCGCCTAAATGCGCCGATTCCTGCAGGTAAAAAGGAGCCCGATCCTCATATCGATTCGGGGATTCAATTTTATGTTTATCAGGTTCCTCAGCATTTAAAAGAACTGGAATACAGGCTTATTATAAATGGTTTATGGACGACAGATCCTTCTCATGACCAAACACGCAGGGATCCTGTTTCCGGTCTTGGATTGTCGGTGCTGCACTTCCCTTCCAGAAAATTAAAACAAAGTCCTTTAAATGGTCTGCCTGATGGTTTACATTTTACGTTTAAAGCTGAGCCTGGAGAAACTGTTACAGTTGGCGGTACTTTTAACAGCTGGGATCCTTTTATGTATGAGTTAATAGAGGGTCCCGCAGGCGTTTATAATCTTACCGTTCCGCTTCCGTCCGGCACTTATCAATATGTATTTTTCTATAAGGGCAGGCGTCATGTAGACCCGAATAATCCGCGCAGAATTTACGCGCGCGACGGCAGCGCTGCAAGCGAGCTTATTGTTCCTTGATTATTTTGACCAAATTTTTAATTCAGCTCTGAACGCGGCTTGATTGTTTTCTTTTTTACGTCCTTCAAAAGCAAACGCGTTGGAAGCGTTTTCGTCATCAATTTTCGCGGAAAATAATTCGATATCTTCGCCGCCCATTATTTCGTTTAAGTAATTAATATCGACGCGCATTTTTTCCGCGTTATTTAAAAGTTCTGCGTCTATTATATCTTCTATCCATTTTATATAACTGACATTGTTAACGTGTCCGTTAAAATCTAAATCGCTATAAAGCGCTTTTTTTTCTGCTATTTTTTGCAAATTGTCCCGTTCTGTAATAGCTGCAGCTCCCTTATCTTCGGGAGTCAGCGCATGAAGATTTTCGTTTTGCGGCATATTATCCATAACAGACTGCGGTCTTAAAGGACGGCGTTTTTCCATATCGACAATTAACCACGCGCTGCGAGCCGAAACAAGCGCGTTATTATCTTTATCTTTAATTTCATAATTACGCATTGCAAAAAGTTTTTCCCATCCTTGCGGCCAGCTGCGAACGATAATATTTTCGCAGTAATCGGGACGTCTATGAACAAGAACTGTCATCCGCGAAAGGATCCAAACTTGTTTGGTTCTTGCCATATCTTCCCGTCCCACTCCAAGATTATCTGCATGACTGATAGCGGCTTCCTGAAAATAATTAAAAATGGCATCCAGTGTAAGTTTGTCAGATTTATCAATCGCTCCAAATCGCACAGGTATAGTTTCCTGCCAGACATCGACAATTCCTGAATCTTTTGGGTTAGCGGGATTACAGTTCATTTTATTCCACCTCTGCTTGAATTTTATATTGAAAATAGTTGTTAAGCAAGCAGGGGAATATGATTTTATTATGTGTATGCCTAAAGATTTTATATATTGAGGTGAGACTGGCTAAGATTGTAAAAACGTTGAGGGAATTTACCTATGGAGCCCTCCAGCACCTAATACAAGAATTCTCAGAGAAACACAGAAGACCTTATTGTAATTAGGCGCTTGACTTTTGTTACCTCGAAGTGGGTTGTTGTTTTATCTCAGGTCTCCTCCGGTAAGGAACCTCAAAAAGTGTTTTTACAATCTTAGCCAACCTCATCTGTATTTAATTATCATTAAACATAAACTTTAAATGATTTTTACATAGTTATTAAATTTATTTTGTTTATGCTGCGTTGTTTAGATGTTATGTGAAATTATTGCAGGACAATATAAGAATAAATAATAGGGATTTTTTTTATTCTGGAAAAATTCCCCTACGTTATATATTGTTTACGGACTGCTTCAATGGCAATGTTTATGTGTTTAGAAAAGTCCTCTGAAAAGTGTTCAAGAACTGTATTTTGATTATCTGATATATCTTCACCTCTAAAAAGCGACCAAACTTCAATATCAAGGGCTTGTGCTAGATTGCATAAGGTTTTGGCTTGCGGAAAATTGTTTCCACGTTCAATATCCGAAAGGGAAGTTATAGAAATTTGGGCTTTTTCTGCCAAATCCGCTTGCGATAACTGCCTACGAAAGCGAAAAAATTTGATATTTTTGCCTACTTTTTCTCTTAATTCTTGTTCTTGCATACATAAATTCCTATATTTTCCGGTTTTTTATTATAACAATGCTGTAATCTGTTGACGAAAAGCCTATGCCTGTATAATATTAAGGTATAGGCTTGTGTATAAATGTTGTATTTATTAACTTATTTAGAGCCTATTCATAATTTTGTAAAAATACCGGTTTTTGGTATTTTAATAATCCTACCCGTATGGGTCAGGGAAACATTAAAAAGGGGGTTTTCTAATGAAGAAAATTTTCAAACTATTTGGGGTTATCGTATTATCAGCGATAATCGTGTTTTCAATGACAGCGTGTGGTGGCGACGCAGATAGCGGTGATAACGGGGGGGGAACTGGAAGCGGAGTAAATTTAGGCATTATCGCATTTGGTGACAACCGAACAGTTAGACCTATCCAATTACTTTCTTCTAATAATAGTGCTTCATTTAACACTTTTATTGATAACTTGGTTATGGAAGATGGGACTAGTTTATATCTTGCTGTTGATCAGGCAATTACAATGTTGACAAATGCAAGTTTACCTAATGATTTAGCGAATGTATCTATTGTAACATTTACTGATGGACTTGATAATGTTTCTATACATAATCCGCATCCTTCACATCAAGCTTGGCGAGAGCACCTAAGCAGTCGTCTTACCACAACAAGCGTAAAAGGACATAGTATTAACGCCTATTCAATCGGCATTAAAGGCGATGATGTAACTGATGAAACTAACTTTTCTGCTGGTCTTAGAGCAATTGCCAGTTCTCAAGAAAATGTAACATTAGTTACCCAAATGAGCGATGTTACAGCAAGATTCCAGCAAATTGCAAATTCTTTGTATGAAAGCAATACAACTCATTCTGTTTCATTAAGAATACCAAGAGGCTATGAAGACGGTGCGACCATTCGTTTTACCTTTGATATTACTTCCAGTACAGCCAATCCAACTACTTCAACACTTTATATTGAAGGCAGATTTACTGTTTCAAGTGGTGTTTTTTCATTAACAAATGTGACACAACAAGGATTAACTCATACTAGCGGAACAACAATAACTGGTACTACATCAGGAAATTTTGTTACCTTTACTTTTAATAATATTGAAAGAACTGGGGGAGGAAGCAGTATAAATGTGTCCAATACACGACACTGGTTTAAAAATCCAGGTGCAGGTGCATTAGGTCCAAACGTTGAATTTAATCCAGACAGCGACTCTGAAACAACAGTAAAGAGAAGCAGTGCTGTTATTGTGCTGGTTTTAGATAGAACAACCTCACTTGGGCAAACTCAATTTAGCCAAATGAAAGCTGCAGCAAAAAACTTCGTCACTATTTTAGCATCAGGTAATAATAATAGTGGTAGTGGCGGAAATAACAGTGGAACAACATTATCAGGTACATATTCCGATAATTGGGGGTTTTCAATTACATTTAACAGTAATAATACTTTTTCATTAACTTGGGATTATACTCAATTATCAGGTACATATAATGTGTCGGGAAATAATTTAATTTTAAATTTCCCAGGTTCTGGATCAGAAACATGGACAATAATAAACAGCACAACCATTAGAGACCCTTATGGAGATAATTGGTACAAGTAAAACCAAAATAAAATGTAAACGCAAACCAGCACATAACGTTATGCGCAATACCTTACATTGAGTTAATACAAAAGGTTTAAGGTAGCTGACACTATGATTGGCATAAAAAACGCCTGACCTTGTGGGTCAGGCAATTATTTGTTTATTATTAGTGTTTGCTACAATTTTTCGATCTCGTCAAGCGAAAGTCCTGTGATTTTTTGCACAAACTCAGGTGTTGAACCTTCGGCGAGAGCATTGCGGGCGATGGTGAGCTTTTGCTTAGTTTCGCCTTCTTCAATGCCGTCCAGCTTCCATTGTAAATGCAACATTCGCTCGTCTTCCTTAGCGAGGTTTCTATGAAATTGTATATCTCTTATTGTCTCAAATAAACCCATTCTCTTTACGCATTTTACAGGTTTCTTCAACTGGGGGTATTTCATCAACAGCATTTCACATTCCTCCTTCGCCTTACATTTTAAAAACCGAAGCCAGGGCCAAAGCGCGCTGTCTTCTTCTTCAGGAAGTTTCGGTAACTCAATGATAACTACTTTAAGTAAATCTGTAAAGGATCGATATGCAGTTTCTATGCGATGTAATATAGAGAAAAGAGATTCTCACGGAGGCACAGAGGATCTGGATACAACAATTTAAATCTGAATCCCTGTTTTAATAATTGGTAAACAAATTAATAAAATCGAAATAAAAGCAGAATGTTGTTTACGTTTCCTCCGTGTGAGGTCTTATGCGCATAATAATACCAATTATTGACAAAATATATTAGAAATAAGATAATAAAATCAATATAAAATTTAATGGAGTATAAATTATGGCAAGAAAAGCAATTATTTCAACAAAAATAGTTTCGGTAGGACCTTATTCTCAAGGTATTGACTCAAAGGGTTTAATTTTTCTATCCGGGCAGACTCCATTAGATACTAATACAGGAAAAATTGTAGATGGGGATATAAAAGCTCAAACAAAACAATGTTTTTTGAATTTGTTTAATGTTTTAGAAGCAGCTGGTTTAACATCAAATGATGTTCAAAAGGTAAATGTATTCTTAACCGATATGAATGATTTCTCTGCTATGAATGAAGTATATAAAGAACAATTTACAGACCCATATCCTGCCAGATCTACAATTGGCGTAGCATCTTTACCATTAGGAGCTAAAATCGAAATAGAGATGATAGCTCGTAAAGATTAATATCAAATTTAGTATAAATTTCCACTATCAAGTCCTTTTTGCAAAACAAGCAAATGTATGCTAATATACTATGTATGTACGCTAGGGATATACTGCCTCCGATTGCCTCGCCTGTAGAAGACGGGAATCCGGTTATTGGGACGTGGGACAGAGCCTTTGAAAAGGTGGATTTACAGGAAATTAAAAAGCCCTACCCTTTCCCGCTGCCGCGATGGGCGAAAGACTGGCGAATTAAGGAATGGCAGACCTTCAGCGCTTACAACGACTACTATATCCTGGAAGCTCTTTTTTGTAATGTGAAAATGTATAGAATGGCGCAGGTTATTCTATACAATAGGGAAAATGACCAGGACTTCATTTTTAGACAAATAAAACCTGGTACCGGCTGGCAGTTTCCCCTCAGTCTCTCAAATTCTTCTATGGATAATCGTTCTTCGCGGTTTTACTTCCGTATTCATAGCTGGCTTGACGCCGACACTATAAAGCTCGATATCAATATAGAGGCGACGAGAAAACGCCCTTCGCTGACTGTTCACCTTGCGTATAATACAAGAAATCAGGATGTAACTCCAATGGCTGTTTCGCTTGGTTTATCCAAGCGACGCTCAATGTACGCTTTTAAGGCGCTTACTCCGGTACGCGGGGACATGGTTTTTGGAGGAAAGCATATCACCCTAAAGAAAGATACATGTTCAGGTTTTTTCTGTGACTATAAAGGTTATTTTCCATATATAATGCAAGGAAAGATATGCAGCGCCATTGGTTTTGACGATGAAAACAGGCATTTTGGCTTCCATATTGCCGAAAATCAAACTAGTGAGACAAATAAGAATAACGAAAACGCTCTATGGGTTAACAGCAAGCTGACCTTACTGCCGCCTGTGCTTATAACCACGCCAAATGGCCCTGAAGATCAATGGGTTATTCAGGATGTCGAGGGTATGGTGGACCTGACTTTTACCCCCAAAAGCCTTAACAAAAGCGGCGTAAAAATAATTCTTACAAGAGCCGATTTTTATGCGCCTTTAGGGTATTATAATGGAGTATTGGTTAATTCCGATGGGGAAAAAATACAGGTAAAGAATCTTTTGGGACTGGGAGAAAAACTTTATTTACGGGTGTAATTATGGCAAAGAATAAAGCGGTTTACGCGCCTGGCGAGCTAAGCCGAGTAAGAGACAAATTAGGCGTAAAAGACGAATCAGAAGCAAAAAGGATGATGGCGCTTCTTGGCGGCGAAGTGGGTTACGAACGAAGCCGCGAAGATGAGGAAGCCAAGGCAAAAGCGAAACGCGATGCCGAAATGCCCAAAAGCAAACGCCGCAGGATCGATCTTTCCGCTCCGGATGAAGAAGAATTAGTCGGAGGAAAATTAAAAAAGAAAAGTTCAGGGCCTTACCCCGGAGACGATCCTTCTGTTCCCGCAAAATTAAACTACAGCGAAAGGGTAAAAATTGATCAGTGCGCCGGACAGTCAATATACGAAATAAAAAGTTCATTGCAGGTTCTAACATCGATATTTTCTTTTTTTAAAGAGCCTGTAGATTATGTAAACCCGCGCTTTGTTACAATCCGTCTGAACGAATATTATAATAAAATCGAAAGATTGGTTAACGCGACCAGAAGCCTCTTTCCAAAAAGCAACGCAAGACGCAGTCACAAATTAAAAAGAACATCTTCTTTTGTTTTTAAAATAATCGATATTTTACGAAGCTGGGATATTGAAACGCTCGCGAACCAAATCGCTGGAATACAGGCGCACCCGCGTACAGTAAGAGTTACAGACTTTTCAGAAATTCTTCGCGGCATTTACAGACCTTTGTATATCTTAGAAGATCTAAGTATAGAAAATTTTAAATCAGCTTTTAAACTTATTTATAAAATACTTTATATCGAAAGCCCGATGGACGCGAAAGAAAAATTCCAGGAAATAATCCGTAATATAATAGCGTCTATTGCTGATATAAGGAGGAATGTTCACGTTGGATTTTATCCGCTTCTTATGAAGTTAATATCTGATCGTTTTTTCATTTATGAACGTTTCTTTATAGAAAGACAAAGGCGTTATTTGGCTTTCTTAAATATTTCAGGAACCGAACAATTGAATTCTTCCGACTTAAGCCCGCAGCAGATTGAAAGCATTGATGTTGAATCTCTGCAAAAAGATATGGACGAAGCTGAAGAGGAAGAAAGCTCGGAAGAAGTTGCAGAAGGACAGGAGCAGGATATTGAACAAGACGAAGAAGGAAAAGTGGAAGAAGATCCAAATGATCCAAAAACAGCCGAGCGCAAAGCAAAGGAAGAAGCAAACAGAGCGGAAAGCAGGGCTCTTGAGCAGGGAAGAACGGCGCTTGGCGTTCTCTTTCCCAAAGCAGGCTGGGATAAACTTGAAGAATTCCCGGATCTGTATCCGTATTTCGCGAATGTATACAATTTAAGACAGGGTTACGAATTAATTTCTCCCACAGACGCGGTTCAGCAAATTTCGATTTTAATACACATACTGGAAGATCTTTTTATCGGATTGCGTTATGTAAACTTCGGCACTATCACAGGATCGGACGGAAAACCAATAAAGGTAAGCGAAGAACTTGTAGACACTTTAAACAATTGGCGGCGCTTCATCGAAGACAGTTATTCCAGAAATTATCTTCCGCGTCTTGCCGAATACTGCCGCCTGCTGGAGAATTCAGAAGAATCCAGAATATCGCCTTACGCAAGAAAAACGATGAACGAACTCCATTGGGTAAAAAGACTTTATTTCCTCCCATATTATAAATTTGAATCTATAGGGCCGCCCCCATTCCCAAAAACTGACATTGTTTCGATTTACAGTGAAGTAAGAAAGCTGCGAAAATATCTTACTTCTGTAGCTATGGGGATAGAACAGGGAACAAAAGCAGGCGGAAAAGCCGCAAAGGCATTATGCAACGGAATAAATAATCCATGGGAAACATATAACTTCCAGGTTCCAAACCCTGTGTCAAAACGCCTTGATATGATGCTGCCGCCCGAGAAACGAATGAACGCTACATTGATCTTCTTTTCTCTGTCTACGGTTACTGTGCTGGATTATCTTGTGAACAACGAAAACAGCTGGGCATATGCCAATAGATCCGGGCCTTTATTCAGAAGCGTTAAGAACGAAGGAATTACGCCTGTGTTCGGAGTTGATGATAAACTGGACGCTGATAAAATCTTTAAAGAATCTTTAAAGAAAGAAACCAAGTAGCCGCGCGTTACTTAAATGCTTAAACGTTTTACTTCCACTCCAAGAGCCTTTGCCGCTTCTTCAGCTTTCTTTACGCCCGCGATAACTACCGGTCCTGATTTTTGCTTTAACGCGAGAGCTTTAAACGCGTCTGCAATATCATCTTCGGATATCGATACAAGTCTTTCCAGTTTTTTTTGGCGATAGGTATCTTCGATGCCGTATAAAAATCTGTAAAAATCGACAAGCCCGTCTTCCGCCGCCGTACGCGGCCGCGTCTCCTTGGAGTAACAGCCTATTATCGATTTTTCCTGCAGATAGTTTATGGATTCGCTTTTTATAAGCTGCGAAAAAATATCCAGGGAACGCAGCGGGTTTGGGTCGCGGTAGGTGGCAAAGGACATGCAGTTTTCTAGACAGTCGCTATTTACGAAGGCGCCGTACGCGCCGCCCTTCATGCGGATATCTTCCCAAAGCGCGCCTGTACTCATCTGATGAGTTAAAACCAATTCCGCGATTTGCTGGACAGTGTTAAAGGGTGCGGAATTTAAAGACATTGCCGCGAAACCAACCTGCAATGAATTGGAAGAAAAAACTTCCGCGCTGTTTACAGCGCCCTGTTTACTCAATGAAAATTCACCGGAAGGACGAGGCACAGGAGATCCAAAGGCGCTGAACTTTTGCGTAATTTGCGAAGCGGCAATTTTAAGACCTTCCGCGCCGCCTGTAAGATTTACAATAAGCCCGGCGCCTTTTATTTTTTCTTGAATGTTATAAAGCTTTTTAATAATTTCGCTTGTTTCCATTTTGGCGAGTTTATGTACAAATTCAATCTGAGTTATCCCGGCCCATTTTTCTTCTATGACTTTTGAGCGCGAATTAAAACGCCCTGCCCTGCTTGACGAATACATATGTCCCATAGGCGCGAGACTCGAGTCAATCTCATTTTTCATTTCTAAAACAAGATCGTTAATTCTGCGGCTGTCGGAAAAATCCGCTTCTGAGATTAAGCGGACAGCCAGGTCAAGCGAGGCGGCAATTTTTTCATCAAGGCATTTGATGCGGAATAAAATCCAGTCGCGTTCGGCAAGATCCAAATTGCCGCAGGCGGTTTTTAAATATGGGTCTGTCCCCTTTACGGCGGAACCTGTATGAAGAATTGCCAGGAAACCGCCTACGGTGCGAGCCATTAGACTCGACACTTCGCCGTAATCCATTCCGGGAAGACCTACAGAAATGATCACTCTGGAAAAAAATTGCAGCCATGGGTATTCGTCATCTACAGAGAAGATATCGACAGGGAAGGACATGTCTATATAGGTTATTCCGTTTGTGTAGAGCTCATGGCAGAGCGCCGGAACTCCGCGCAGGTCTTCGTGACGGCGGTGGATGTTATCGATTTTTATGGAGAGGTCGCTTCTCGCGAGATGAGGAATTGAAGCGAGAGCCTCCGGCGTATCAGCCTCGCTCTGGGTTTTTTCCAAAGCGAGCGATTTATCAATAATCTGCTTACGGTCGCTTTCGCTTAGGCTTTTTTCTATATCTGCAAGCTTATGGGAAAGTTTTTCTTCCTGCCTCTGCAGGAAATCATCCTTGGGTTCCAGAATTACAAGCGCGCGATGGGGGTTATCTAATAAATATTTTTGGATTAGCTTTTCGAAATATCTTTTGTCCTTCGCGATATTTTCTTTTAAAATTGCTATCGAAGGAGAGATCAAAAGGCTTTCCCATGGTTTACAGCCATGAAGCCATGCTCGTAAGGAACGGCGCATCCACACAAGCGAAAAAGGTCCGCTTGAGCGGCGTATTTCTCGCTGGGAAAACTCAAGCGACAAAAGAGCGGCTTCAATTTCTTCCGCTGGAATGCCTTCGCTTACAAGGCGGCGAAGCACTCCTGTTATAAGTTCTTCAACTTCTTTGCTCTTTTTTTCCGCGTTGCCTTCTATACTTTTTAAACCAACGACAAATAATATTTCCCGTATCTCGCCTTCCAGCCCTGACACAGGGGTAATGTCTTCGCCTATGCCGGATTCTACAAGCGCTCTTGTTAGCGGCGAGCCGTCATGTCCCAAAAGAATTTCTGTAAGGGCGGCAAGCGCGATATTTTCATCTACATCGACGACATCCGAGCAAAGCCACGAAAGAAAGATTGTCGATTTACTTTCGTTCCCGGCGGGACATGGTACATTAAACTTTCTTGGCTCATTCCAGCGCTGTGTTTTGGCTATTGGCTCACACGCCTTGCCTCCCGGTATCTTACTAAAGAACTCATCGTTTAAAAACTCAAGCTGCTTTTCTGTAGGAATATTACCGGCAAGAAAAACGCGGCAATTTGCAGGCGAATAACGGCTGCGATGAAATTCTTTTAAGCCTTCATAAGTTAACTGCGGAATTTCTTCCGGGTCGCCGCCTGACTCAAAATCATAAGGCGTGTTTGGCATGATTGCCTTAACCGACCAATGCCCGGCGTAAGTATCAAGCGAGGAATACGCGCCTTTCATTTCGTTGTAGACAACGCCTGTGACGGCGAGCTTCCCATCCTGGAACTCAAGCCTGTGTCCTTCCTGCATGAATGTCCACTCAGGGATGAGCGGGCGAAAGACAGCGTCTCCATAAACGGACATCAAATTAAAATAGTCATGCTCGTTTGTGGAGCTTGCCGGGTACACCGTTTTATCGGGAAAGGTTATAGCGTTTAAAAAAGTCTGAAGGCTTCCCTGCGCGAGAACAATAAACGCGTCTTTAAGAGGATAACGCTCCGAGCCGCACAAAACAGAATGTTCTAATATATGAGCAACGCCTGTGTTGTCCTGTGGAAAGGTAGCGAAAGCGAACGAAAAAAGATTTTCTATATCGTCATTTAAAATATGAAAAACCTCCGCTCCGGTCTTTTCATGTTTAGCCCAAATACCCTGCGCTTTTAACTCATCAAGGTCGAGCACATCAAGGATTTTAAACCCGCTGCCAAGGCTCATGTCTTTCTTCAAATAAGTTTTGCTCATAAAATCACATCCTCATCAGTAGTTAGTAAAATTTCTCCGCTTTCACGCGCGAACCTGAACCAGGCAAGGAAATCTCTCGCGACCATGTCGCAGTCGCGTTTAGGTACGGCGCCCATATATTCGGATTCTTCGCGAATCGCCTGCCTGCGCCCCGCTGATACATTGGAAAGAATCTTTTCGTTAAAATCCTGTTTCTTGCCTTTTAATAAAAGAGCGATATCATGTTCTGTCATTGTTTTTAATTTTTCCTGAATAGGACGATCCACCGCGGCAACAACATCATCAAGGGTGTAGAGTTTCTCTTTTAGATTATGTCCAATTTCCGGATCATCTTCTTCAAGCTCGTCCAGCAGTCTGTCGCCAAAGGCATAATCGCCGTTTTTTATAATTGCCGCAAGCGTTTGCATTCCGTCAATTTCTATGTCCTTTGAACCGCCGGAAATGTTTCTAACCTTTTCTTTTAACGCCGCCGAAACCTGTTCAAGAACTTCAGGCGAAATCTCTTTTTGTTTGGCAATTCGTAAAAGAACATCGGCTTTGCGATTAGGCGGAAGCTTGGTTAAAACATCGGCGGTAAGTTTTGGAGACATTCTGCTTAATATAAGCGCGGTTGTCTGAGCGCTCTCATCTTTTAAAAGCAAAACAAGCTGGTCTTTGGAAAATTCTTCCAGGAAGCTAAAAAGATTTTCTTTTGATTCCGGGACAGCTCTATTAAGCAGCTCCTCTCCTTTTTCCGGCCCCTTTGCCGCGTAGAGAATTCGCCGTGCTGTTTCTATTCCTCCGCGCGAAGATCCTGAATAAGTAAATAACTTGGAAAACAAAGTATGAAACTCGGAAAGAATTTCATCTTTTTCTTCCGGGCTGATAAATTTAATATTTGTTATTTCTCTGGAGATTTCCTCAACCTGTTCAGGGTCGAGTTCCGCGAGGATTTCGGACGCCTGTTCGCTGCCTATCAATATAAGGAACTTTGCCACCCTGCGGTGTTTTGAGTCTGGAGAAGTTGTCCCTTCCGGTTTTTGAACAGGGATATCGAGAGGTGTTTTACGCTGTTTTGTTTCTTTGTAGAAATTTCCCGGCTGCGCAGGCGCTTCATCTTTTTGCCGTACAATCTGACCATCCGGCGGTTGATTCATCGTCTGCTTATACATCCCAATCCCATGCTGAAGTATGTTCCCCATATTATGATATTATATTATACTTAACAGGTTATTAATAGGCACAAACAGGGAGAAAATGAACAAGAAAATATTTATTATTACTCTAATATTCGTGCTTGGTTTTTTTTATTCCTGTGTAAATAAAAAAACAGTGCCTGAAGCATCAGCGGACAGCTCTCCTGTTATTGAAACTGTAGAACCGATAGTAGTTGAACCAACAAGAGCGGAAAAAACAATGAGGACTCTGGTTCTCGCTTACCCTGATGTAATAGAAAAAGCTGAATTGCGTGATGACGATTGGGCTGTCCTTATGCGCGGCAAATGGTATTACTACGCCGGAGGAAGACTGCTGCCGGAAAATCAACTTGAAAATGCCGCGAATTACAGACCTCAGCAATTTTACGGGTATCCTAAGGATCTACCTGAATGGAAAAAACCAACAGAAGAAGAAACAACCCGGTACAGCAGCTGGACAAAGGCTAGAAGCCAAAATCAAACAAGGCGTTCCAATTTTTTTATTGACGATCTCTGGCAATCCTCCACCCGCGCTCAAACAGAAAACAATCTTGTAAAAATTTCTTTTCTGGGAAAAACGGCGAAGGTTCACAAGGGAATCCAGGAAAAACTCTCTCTTGTTGAAACGCGTATTCTGGCCGCCGCGAAAATAGATACTGAACTGCAAACATGGATAAACAATCTAGGCAATTTGGAAGGATACGGCTGGCGCAATATAGCCGACACCTCGGCGAGATCGTATCACTCATACGGCCTTGCTGTTGATTTACTTCCAAAAAATTTAAAAGGCAAGCAGACTTACTGGCTGTGGACTTCGCAGTACAGGGAGGACTGGTGGAATGTTTCATACAGCGAAAGATACCACCCGCCGGAAGCCGTGATAACCGCGTTTGAAGCATATGGATTCGTGTGGGGCGGCAAGTGGCCCTTATTCGACACAATGCACTTTGAATATAGACCTGAGATTTTTATTTTTAGCGGTTTACACAACTAGGCTTCTATTAAAATACCTTCGCCTATCAGCGCTTTAAACTCTTTCTCGTCCAGGGTTTCTTTTTCAAGAAGCGCGGCTGCCACGTTGTCCAGAACGTCACGTTTGTCTTCCAGGATTTTTTTTGCCTTGTCGTATTCGGCTTCTATTACGCGGGCGATTTCTTCATCTACATACTGCTGTGTACTCTCGGCGTATTCGCGCTGGAAACTTGGCTCGCGCTGTTCCTGCCCTGCCATACCCATGCCCCGCGATGTAAGAGCGACGTTGCGGAACCTGTCGCTCATGCCGTAATCGGTAATCATTTTGCGGGCGATGTCGGTTGCCTTGGTTAAATCGCTTGCGGCTCCCGTGGAGTATTCGCCGGAGATCATTTCTTCGGCAATGCGCCCGCCAAGGAGGATATCTATCCTTCCAAGAAGATCGGACTTTGTTACCGTATAGCGGTCTTCCAAAGGAAGCTGCAATGTATAACCCAGCGCGAAACCGCGGGGAATTATCGAAATCTTTTGAACAGGATCCGCGTTAGGCGTAAAAGCCGCTATCATCGCATGCCCGGCTTCGTGGTAGGCTGTAAGTCTTCTTTCTTTTTCTTTAAGCACCCTTGTTTTCTTTTGGAGGCCCGCAATAGTCTTTTCTATCGCTTCGTCAAAGTCACGCTGGGTTACCATTTTGCGCCCCGCTCTTACAGCAAGAAGCGCGGCTTCGTTTACAATGTTCGCCAAGTCCGCCCCGGAAAAACCGGATGTAACGCGCGCGACTTTTTCCAAATCAACAACGGGATCAAGTCTTACAGGCTTGGAATGAATTCTTAAAATAGCTTCTCTTCCTTTAAGATCAGGTCTGTCCACAAGCACCTGGCGATCGAATCTACCGGGGCGCAGAAGCGCGGGATCTAATACATCCGGCCTGTTTGTGGCGGCAAGGATAATTAAGCCGACCGTACCGTCAAAGCCGTCCATTTCTACAAGGAGCTGATTGAGCGTTTGTTCGCGCTCGTCGTTGCCGCCGGCGATGCTGTTGATTCTGCTTTTGCCGATGGCGTCCAGCTCATCAATAAAAATAATACATGGCGCCTTGGCTCTTGCCTGTTTAAATAAATCGCGAACACGCGCGGCTCCAACACCGACAAACATTTCTACAAAGTCCGCACCGCTCATCCTAAAGAAAGAAACACCGGCTTCACCAGCGACGGCGCGAGCTAGCAGAGTTTTTCCTGTTCCAGGAGGACCAACAAGCAGCACACCCTTAGGGATCTTTCCACCTATCTCTTTGTATTTGTCAGGGCTCTTTAGAAAATCCACAACCTCAACAAGTTCTTCTTTTGCTTCGTCAACTCCGGCGACATCGCTGAAACGAGTGGTAATGTCACCTTCCGCTACAATAACCGCGCGGTTCTGTCCGACAGAAAGAACACCGCCGCCCATACTGCCGATACGCTTGCTGACAAAACGTAAAATAAGCAGAAAGAAAGCTATTGGCAAAACCCAGCTTAAAAGAAAACCAATAACGGCGTTTCCTTCGCGGGAAACCGCGCCATAGACAACATTATTATCATCAAGAAACCGAATGAAGTTTTCATCGTATATTGATACGGTACGATACACTCTTCCCTGCTGATTACTCGTTTCGTAAGCAGTCTTAGTCGCGGATCTTGAGCCGTCTCTTTTATTCAAACTTGTAAAACCTGTAAAGTAAGAATCCGTTAACTCAACTCGTCTTATTTCGCCGGAAGCGATACGCGCCTTGAACTCTGAAAATTCAATCGCCGGGTTTAATCTGTTAAGGAAAACATAGTTAAAAAGAGTTATCCCTACAAAAAGGATGGCAAGGTAGAGAAGAAGAAATTTCCAGCCGCCAAATCCTTTAAAGTCCGGCATTTTCGGACCATTAGGCCCAAACGGATACATGGGGTCGTTTTTATTATCTTTTTTGTCACCGGAATTCTCACTCATATATAAATTATTACATATATAGAAGGTCTTGAAAAGGTATCTATAGGTATAGTGTCAGATAGTGTTTATTGATAGAATATAGTAATGAAAAACACCCCTCTCTATTTAATCGACGCTTACGGTCTTATTTACCGTTCATATTTTGCATTTCTAACACGTCCTTTGCGCAATAACCTTGGTAAAAATATTTCCGCCTTGCATGGTTTCGCGCGGACTATTGTTTCCTTAATAGACGAAGGCGCTCCCATCGCGAACAACGACGGACAGTTAAAAGAAAAACTTGAAAAGCCTTTATGCCTCGCCGCGATTTTTGATTCGAGAACTCCAACTTTCAGACATAAGATGTACAGTGAGTACAAGGCAAACAGGCAAAAAACGCCCGATGACCTTCATGAGCAGGTTCCGCTGGTAGAAGAATTTTTAAAAGAGCTTGGCGTTCCAAGCCTTAAAGCTGATGGTTTTGAAGCTGACGATATAATCGCCACTCTTGCCGAAAAATGCAAAAGCGAAAAACGTCAGTGCTATATTCTTTCTTCCGATAAAGACCTTCTGCAGCTTGTAGGAGACGGAACCTTTGAACTGCGCCCGGCGAAAATTAATAAAAAAGAAGCTCCCGAAACAAACACAGGAAGCGGTCCCATATGGAACCTTGTTGGTCCCGAAGAAGTAAAGATTGAGTGGGGTGTAGAACCTTGCAAAGTTTTAGATTTACTTTCTCTTACAGGGGACAGTTCCGACAATGTACCCGGCGTTAAAGGCATTGGAGAAAAAACCGCGATAAAACTCATGGCACGTTACGGTTCCATCGATGAGATATATAAAAATATCGCCGCTATCGAAGGCACCACCGGAAAAAAAATCGCCGAGGGCAAGGAAAACGCGTACTTTTCGCAATCGCTGATCCGTCTGCGAAGCGACATAGAGCTTCCAATCACAAAAATTGATGAGCTGTCCATAGAAAATTTAAACCGCAGCGCAGGCGCAAAAGTCCTGATGCGCGAAGGTATCCGCCAGAGCGCCAAGCAGTTGGATGCAAACGCTAGTATAAATCAACCACGAACCGCGCAAACCGCAGAAGCTGACCGCTCCGGAGCAGGCAGCAAAACAGCGGCAGTTGAAAACGCTCCTTCTTTTGGCGCTGCGGATCAATCACTTTTTGGAGAGGGCATTTATAAAACAATCCTGGACATAGATGAATTGAAATCTATACTTGAACAGGCAAAAAAACAAAAATTTTTAGCGCTAGATTTTGAAACCGATTCGCTTGACGCGTGGAACTCGCGCCCTATTGGAATATCGATAGCGTTAAAACCAAAGGAAGCGTTTTATATTCCTGTCGCCGCGCATAGCATTGGAACAGAGGGCGCGGATTCATCACACCTTAACCCGGAAAAAGTCCGCGTGCTTTTCTCGCCGCTTTTTTCGGACAAAGAAATGACAATCGCCGCGCATAATGCGAAGTTTGATTACAAGGTAAGCCGCGGCTGGGGCATTGAACGCTGGCGGTGTAAAATTTGGGACACAATGGTTGCGGCATGGATATCCGATCCTGAACGCACTAACTATTCGCTGGACTCGCTCGCTTCTTACGCATTCGACTGCTCTCCGATACAATACATCGACATTGTAAAAAAAGGTGAAGCGTTTGACACTGTTACGCTTGAAACAGCAACAAAATATTCAGGCGAAGACGCTGACCTTTGCGTCAGGCTTAAACATCATATTGAGCCATTATTAATAAAAACAGATTCTCTCAAACTTTTTGAAACTTTGGAAATGCCGCTTCTTCCGATACTTGCGGAAATGGAAGGCGAAGGAATTAAGATTGAGCCAAAGGCGCTTGTTGAATACGGCAAGGAACTCGCAGCAGAACTTGATCAAATACAGGCGGAAACATGGAAAATGGTCGGGCATGAGTTTAATCTTTCTTCGACAAAGCAGCTCCAGGAAGTTTTATTCGTTGAGCGAAAGTTAAGCCCAGGAAAAAAAACAAAGACAGGCTACTCCACAGATGCTGATGTTCTTGAAGAACTCGCCCGCGAAGATCCTGTGCCGGCTTTAATTCTGCGTCACCGCACTTTATCAAAATTAAAATCGACTTATGTTGACACCTTAGCCGAAATGACAGACAGCGAAGGGCGGCTTCATACAAATTTTGTGCAGTCGGGAACTTCGACAGGCAGGCTTTCGAGCCGCGAGCCTAACCTGCAGAATATTCCAATCCGCGCGGAAGAAGGGCGCAGAATTCGCGAAGCCTTTGTTGCAAAGAAAGACTGCGTGCTTATTTCCGCGGACTACAGCCAGATAGAACTTGTTGTGCTCGCCCATCTTTCACGGGATGAAAATTTAATTTCCGCGTTCAATGAGGATCGCGATGTGCACGTTCGCACGGCTTCGTTAATCTTCAATGTTGATGAAAGCGAAGTAAAAAATGAACAAAGACGCATGGCAAAGACAATCAACTTTGGCGTAATTTACGGCATGAGCGCCTTTCGCCTCGCTAACGAACTTAGAATAAGCAGAACCGAAGCTCAGAATTTTATAACTGCCTATTTTAACACCTACTCAGGAGTACGGCAATTCATAGAAGATACAATAAAAAAAACTGAGCAGGAAGGTTTCGTTACGACAATCACCGGCAGGCGAAGATATATCCCAACGATAAACTCTCATAACAAAACAGAAAAATCCGCCGCGGAACGCATGACAGTAAACACTCCCATTCAGGGCTCAGCGGCGGACATTGTAAAAACAGCTATGCTCAATCTGGACAAAAGACTCGCGAATGAAAAAAGCTCCGCCCGCATACTCTTACAGGTTCACGACGAATTAATTCTTGAATGTCCCAAGGATGAGGCGGAAAAAACAGTAAAATTTGTTAAAGACGAAATGGAAAAGGCGGTAAATTTGAGTATCCCCTTACGCGTAACTGTCGAGACAGGAAAATGCTGGGGCGCCTTCCACTAGGGAGAATTTCATGGGACAAAACGCGATTGACAGACTAGTAACATTATTCTCCAAGCTGCCGGGAATTGGGAAAAAGAGCGCGGGAAGAATTGTGTATCACATTCTGGACTCAAGCCCCGCGCTGGCTGAAACACTGGCAAAAGAATTATCAGGATTTCATCAGGCGATAAAAAGTTGCGGAGTATGCGGAGGATTTACCGAAACCGACCCCTGCGCCGTATGTTCAAATCCCGCGCGCGACAAAACAATTATCTGCGTTGTAGAAACCGCGCAGGACATGCGTATAATAGAAGAAGGACGCGAGTTCGCTGGCGTTTATCACGTTCTTGGCGGATTAATCGCTCCGCTGGAAGGCGTAAGCCCCGCGAATCTTTCTATCGATAAATTAATAAACCGCCTGCGTTCAAACACTGTAAAAGAAATTATCCTCGCGTTAAACCCCACGGTAGAAGGCGACACAACCGCGCTATATCTGCAAAAAACATTAAAAGAATATCCTGTCGATATTTACCGTCTCGCTTCCGGAATGCCCGTAGGCGGAAACATCGAATATATCGACAAGCTGACATTGTCACGCAGCTTTAGAGGTAAGGTGAAAGTTTAAACTGTCGTTATTCCGCGCCTTGAAAACTTGATAAATCCAAACCGCCTGCCATGCTGCCAACCTGGCTGCTGATTGCCTCTCTGATTTTTTCCATGCCGTCTGTAAACGCCGCCATTATAAGGTCTTGCAGCATTTCCACATCGCTTAAAGTTTGAGGTGAAATTCGCACAGCGATTACATCCATCTTTCCGTTAATGTCGATCTCTACAAGACCTGCCGCGGCTGAACCTGTCACGCTTATATCGCCGAGCTTTTCCTGAAAGCCGTTCATCTGCTCTTGAATCTTCTGAGCGTTTTTTAATAAATCGAATGGATTAATGTTCATACTACACTTCCTGGTATTACATCTAAGACTTTTTCAACTTCCGGCGGATTTTCTTTTTTACGAACGCTGTCCCACATTGGAGCGTCATCATCGTTATTGTCAGATGAATTGCTTCCCTTAGCCGCCGCCATGCGCCTGAACTCTTCAGCTAACGAAGGCCCGCCTCCTGTCTGAGGTTTAGGCTGCGCTTGCTGCTGAGCTTGAGCTTGCTGTTGTGGCTGAGGCTGAGATTGAACTGTTGTATTGTTATTCACAGGCGCAGGACGAGGATTTCCAGACTGCGAAGCTGCTAAAACACCGCGCGCACCGTCAATCGCGTCTTTTAGTTCCGAAGGAGAAACCCATTTATTTAACCATGTAAGTTTTGAAATCGCAGTTTCAAGATCGAAACGCACAGAGACGCTAAAGCGGATGTTGCGGTAACAATCAAGCAGAATATCGAGCGCCTGTTCAAGGCGAATGGAGTCGTAAGCCTCAAGCACCTTTGCGGAAAATAGAGATGGTTTATAACCTAAAAGCGATTCCCTTGTTATGCCGTTTTTAAGTAAAAGCAAACTTCTGTAATATCCGGCAAGGTCAATAATAAATTGTTCGACAGCTACTCCGCTCCCGATTATTTCATCGGTGAGCGCGAAGGCAGCAGGCGAATCATTCGCGGCGCAGGCTTCCGCGAGAGCGTTGAGTTTTTCAAGACCGATAATACCAAGTTTCTCGCGGATTAGATCGCTTCTTATATTGCCAGCGCTGAAAGAGACAACCTGATCAAAAAGGGTAAAGGCGTCGCGCATACTGCCTGTGGACTCGCGCGCTATCCAGAACAACGCGTCATCCTCAGCCTGTATGTTATTTTCCGCGCAGATTTTTTTAAGTATCCCCTGAATTGTCTCGATAGGTATCAATCTGAAATTAAACTGCTGACACCTGCTTTTTATTGTAGCGGGAACTTTATGCAGCTCTGTCGTCGCGAAAATAAAAACGATATAAGGCGGTGGCTCTTCTATTGTTTTTAATAGAGCGTTAAAAGCGCTGCCCGAAAGCATATGTACTTCGTCAATAATATAAACTTTGTAACGACCTGACTGCGGCGGAAAAAGAACCTCATCTTTAATTTGCCTAACGTCGTTTACAGAGTTATTGGAAGCGCCGTCAATCTCAAGCACATCCATACTGGAACCCTGACTGATCGCGCGGCAACTGTCGCAGATTTCACCGCTTCCAGAACAGGGGCCATTTTCCAAACCTTTTACGCAATTAAGAGAGCGGGCGAGAATTCGGGCGGCGCTTGTTTTACCGCAGCCTCTTGGTCCTGAGAAAAGGTAGGCATGGGCGATATGCTCATTTTTTAACGAGTTTTTTATTGTAGAAACGACAAATTCCTGTCCTGCTAATTCATCGAAGGTTTTGGGCCTGTATTTAGTAGCGGTAACTTCGTATTGAGCTGCCATGTGAAAAGTATATCATTATAAGAATTTATAAAAAAGTGTCCTGACCAGGATGGCCGCGGCGCAGCAAGCCTCTGCTTACCGTTGCTTTCTTCCGAACCTGGCGGGGTTGGGCAGCGCTGACTCGCACGGTTCCTGGACAGGACACCTAATGGTATACAGGGGATATAAACTGGTCAAGATAGCTGAGCTTGTTCCAAAAAAAGAACCCCCCGGGAAAAGGAGGTGAGGAAACCCGGGGAGCTGCTGATGAAGGTCAGCTGTAAACACGAGATGCCTGAACATATAGGGAATATATGATACAGGTTATCAGCGAGTTTGCACCTAAACCGTATCATCAGTTAATACTAACATAGTGAATAATGGGTATGTGGTCAAGCGCTTTATTGCCGAATAGACATAATTATGACATAATACACATATGGATCAAAAAGCCAAATACTTTCATTCCGGCCGCCATGTCTTCTTTCTCCTTGTTTTTATCTCCATTGTTATTGCCGCCGCGGTATTAAAAATCGCCTCTACTGTTATTTTACCTTTTACAATCGCGATTCTTCTTGCTTTTGTAATGTTTCCATTAGTTTTAGGGCTCGATAAGATTCGCTGTCCGCGTATTTTATCGATTCTTCTGGTTGTTGTGATTATTGTAGCCGGTATGTACCTTTTTGGAATGGTTCTCTTTACATCAGGAAAAATGATCGTTGAACAGCTCCCGGAAAAATATGGGCCCCGTTTTGAACAAGTGTACAAGTGGATAGCTAATTTATTCGATCTTCCAAATGATGAAGATTTAAATTTTTTGCAAAATCTTTGGGGGCAGGAAGGAATACGAAATTTTGTGCGTGATTTTACAATTTCGTTTTCCAATAGCTCGGTAAAATTCGCTTCCAGCGCCGTTATAATAGTTTTGTTTGTTGTGTTTATTTTATTAGAAGCGAGTATATTTAAAGAAAAATTTACAGCCGCTTTTGAAGATCGCCTTAATCGTATTGATAGTATGGGTAACGAAATAATTTCGAAAATTTCACGGTACTTAACTGCAAAGTTTTTTATATCGCTCGCGAACGGAATAATTTTCGCTGTTGCTTTTCATTTTATCGGACTTGAATTCGCTATTGTCTGGGGTATAATTCAATTCTTGTTAAATTTTATACCAACGCTTGGCAGTATTGCCGCCGGCACCGGTATTTCACTTTTCGCGTTAGTGCAATTCTGGCCTGAACCCGGCCCTGTAATATTAATTGTTATTATTATTTTGGTCGTTAATATGCTTTGCAATGTTCTGGATCCAAAAATAATCGGTGACAACGTAGGAATTTCTCCGCTTGTGATTCTTGTTTCGCTGTCAATTTGGGGTTACATTTGGGGATTCGCCGGAATGCTTATAGCCGTTCCGATGACTGTTATTATAAAAATTGTCTGCGAAAATATTCCAATTATGGAACCTGTGTCTATATTGTTGGGTTCGCGGAAATCAGTTCGAGCGCGCGAAGCTTCGCTGCAGGAAGCAAAAAAAACGGAGAATGAAAAAGCTGAAACATAAGTATGAAAGTTCCATCCTACCCGGATTTTATCCCGCTTGATATCGGGTTAAAAGAAGTCTTACACCCGCGGCTTTCGCTTACATCTGACGGTGTTTCGGAATTTACCTTTTCCGGGCTTTATCTTTTTAGGAATAAATATAATTATCGCATATCTCGCGACGGCGATGAAGGCGGCTTTATAATTTCCGGGGTGCAGACATTAGACAACGAAATTAAAAAAACCTTTTTTTCAACTCCCTGCGCCGCCCCGGAAATGAAAACAATTGAATTGTTATTCGCGTCTCATGATTACTGGAAAAATATTTCAGAAACTGTACTCTCCCCTGTTAAAGATGAACTTGAAAAAAAAGGCGTTACTGTAATAGAAGACAGGGATAACTTTGATTATCTTTATTTACGCAGCGAATTGGCTGAATTGGCAGGTAAAAAATTCCATAAGAAAAAAAACCATGTTAATAATTTTTTAAGCGCGTACCCAAACCATGAGCAAAAAACATTAAACAGCGGCTTAATACCTGAAGCAATGAAAATTCTGGAACACTGGAAGCTCGATTCAATCAGAAGGAACGGAGACGAGGGCGATTATAAGGCGACTAAAGAAGCGCTTGATTTATTTGACGATCTTGCTTTAAAAGGATCGATTTTTTATGTTGATACTCAGCCCGTGGCTTTTTGCTTGGGAGAAAGTCTTGCAAGGGGAAAAATGTTTGTAACTCATTTTGAAAAAGCGATTGACGAATACAGGGGTATATATCAGTATATAAACAAGGCATTCGCGGAATCGCTCCCTAATTTTTTTACGTTTATAAACCGCGAGCAAGACCTAGGAAACGAAGGAATGCGTCAGGCAAAGATGACTTATCGCCCCTGCGATTTTGTTAAAAAATATAAAGCGGAACTAAGGAAATAAAAATGATGTATCTAACTGGCTTTCATGCCATAGAAGAAAGAATAAAATCGGGACGGCCATGCGGTCCTTTGTTTGTCGCGAAAGCGGGCCCGCGCGCGAAAGAAATTGTTACGCTCGCTATTAATAATAAAATCCGATTGGAGCGAACCGGCACCTTTGATCTTGACGGCATGGCGCCTGACAATCGCGGAATTGCTTTACAAGTGGAAGATGACAGCGGGCGCGCGGACATCAATCTGGAAAATTTTATCGCAGAGCTTGAAGAAACAGACGCAAATGCGAAGCATACGCAAGATTCTCTTGTTTTAATTCTTGACGAGATAACAGATCCTCATAACTACGGTGCGATCCTTCGCTGCTGTGACCAGTTTGCGGTAGATTTAGTGATTAGCCGTAACCGCAGAAACGCGAAGCACGCCGCGATTATTTCACAAACATCGGCGGGCGCCGTGTCCTGGGTTCCTCAAGCGGAAACGCCCAACCTTGTGCGCGCGGCGGAAGATTTAAAGGAAGCAGGTTTTTGGATTTACGGCGCCGACATGGAAGGTGAAGCTGTCCATAAAAAAGATTTAAGCGGCAGAACCGCGCTTATCATGGGCGGCGAAGGCTCAGGCATTTCCCGCCTGTTACGCGAAAAATGCGACGGCTTTGTCGGGATTCCATCAGCAGGCAGAATTGATTCTCTCAATGTCTCGGTAGCAACCGGCATTTTACTTTATGAAGTAAGACGACAGCGAGCTAAAAAATAAAAAAAATGCCGGGCACACCGCAATGCAGTATGCCCGACATCTTAAGAATGCATGTGTACAGTTGCCGGGATTACTGACTGGTCGCTCCTTTCATTAAAGCAGTAACAACTTGAGGATACAACCATTGATTATTTTGCCTATTAAATAGTTTGAATAATCCGCCGTCATCCCAATAAACACATTTAATACTTTTACCAGCGGCATAAGTTACATAATATTCAGCCCATTGCGCTCTGCTTGATTCATTATCTTTAACAACCGCGCCGAATTCACCCATTATTACAGGAGTTCCATTGGATACAAACTTGTTATAAACATTATCAATTGCCGCATTTATTGGTGATGTGTCAGCCGGGTTAGAAGAACTCCATGTATTAAAATTAACAGCTTCATTCAACGCAAAATTATAAGGCTCATAAGCATGGACAGAAACAATTAGTTTGTTAGCGATTGTATCTGTTGGAAGCGTTAACCCGTCAAGGGCAGTCGGTGTTGAAGAAGCAGCGTAAGTGTTTATCATCAATATACGTTTGTCATTATTTCCACCGCTTTTTCTTACAACATCAATAAAAACAGGATAATAGTCATTTAATACTGCGTGTTCTGCCGCAGTCCCTCCGCTCCATTCCTGCGCAGAGCCTTTAGTTCTTGGCTCATTTAATCCTTCAAAGATTAATTTTTCATTGTAATTTTTAAAGTTATCTGCAATTTGTTCCCAGATTTTTCTGAAAGCCGCAAGAGACGTTGTTTTTTCGGCTTCTGTAAATTTAAATATATGCTCATCATGATGTGTGTTAAGAATGACATACATATCGTTATCTACAGCGTAATTAACTACAATTGTAACTCTTTTCATCCAGTCCGCTCGAATTTTGTGTTTTGAATCTGATGCTTTGTCCCATGAAACAGGTATTCTAATCGCGTTAAACCCGGCATTTTTTACTGCGGTAATCATAGCTTTTGTTGTAACAGGATTACTCCATCCGGTTTCAAGCTGCGTGACAGTTGGGTTTGCAGGAAGCCATGTTAAATCATAAGCATCAAGGGAGTTACCCAAATTCCAGCCAATTTTTATATCAGCAACAAGTTGAGCAGCCGTAATATCATTAAACGGCTTTGGTTCTGATGATGCCGCAGAATCACCGCCATTATCGGTATCATCGCAAGCCGCCATCGAAAACCCAATTACTGCTACAATTACTGTTATCAGACAAAGACTAATAACATGGAGTTTAACTGTTGTAGGACTCCGTGATTTTTTATTTGTATTTTTCATAAAAACCTCCATGATTTAATAATTAACGAAAATTCGTAGTATTCCTATTACAAGATCATGGCGAATTTTGGGGGTTTATTGGGTGTAATGTTAATGAAACCTGATGTCCCAAAATTTTAAATTAAAATCGCCTTTTGAACAAACTTGAATAAGAAAACCATATATACTGTCGCGAACAAACGGCACTTCTTTACCAAATAAAAATAATGGAGCAAGTTCATCAATATAAAAATTAAAATCAGAGATAACACCGTTTTCAGTTGAAAATCTTTTTCCATAAAAGTTATAATCCGCATTCTCCATGGCTTCTGTTGTAGGTATTTTTACCTCATATATGTTTCCATCACCCATAACAGAAAATGAAAAGCGCTTTGCTTTACGCATCATTTCAAGCATAGAAATATCAGGGTGAGCTAATATTCCCGCATAAGCATGACTCTTGTAAGACGTATTTCCTGAAATAACGTATGTTTCCGTATAATTATCCTGTATAAGCTCAATTTTTGGCGTATAGTTTACGTACGAGCCAAAATCATCTTCAAATGTATCCCACCGAACAAAAACTGCTTTAGTGGCTGGTTCTTGTCTTTCCGTTTGAACCGTTCCATTTATGTTTGAAAACCTAACAAGAAGCTCATTAATGTTGTGAACATCCAGTTTACGATATAGATTTTTTTGATGACCCAAAACCGTAGCGTAACTGATATTCAAAGTATTTGCGATTTCTTTTGGGATAACGCCGGAAAGAAGTAAATTCATAATTTCCGACTCTCTGACTGTTAAAACTGGAGTAACTGCGACTGTTTCACTCATTTAGGGTTTTCAACCTCAACTTTATCACCGTCTTTAAAAGGCGCAAGAGCGGCAGTCATACGCACCATGAAAGATGATTTATTAACTACATAATGAACTTCACCTGGTTCAATATGGATAAACTGCCCCGCATGAAGCTCGTGAGGTATTCCGTCAATATAAATAGTTACGATTCCTTCAAGAATAAAAAAGTTTTCTTCCATAACTTCGTGGTAGTGCGCTTGAAAATCCTGACCCGGCATAAATTGCACAAGCGCGAAATTCATACGCGGCCCCTGCATTAAATATTTAGGACCTGAATCGCCAAAGCGAAATTCTTTGTCTTTTTGATCGATAATAAACATTGTTCCCTCCAAAATTTATAAGCCCGGCGCGCGCCACATGTGCTTAACAACTCCATCATCACTTAATTGCAAGAGCGGTTTGTACGCTGCCTTCCAGTTTTGATACGCCTTATCATATACCTCGCGGTTTTCTTTATTAGGTGAAAACCTTTTCTCAATTTTTACCAAGGGATTTGCCGCTCCTTTTATACTTTTATATAAACCTATTCCTTTGCCTGCCATTATTGCAGCTCCCAGAGCTGTCGCTTCTTTTACAACAGGAACATCAACAGGAATGCCTAAAACATCGGCGAGTATCTGCGGCCATAAGGAACTTTTTGCCGCTCCC
>Ga0209755_10001510_pt1 | contig 35758 bp, 29 predicted proteins | sample TergutCo191P1_FD_187301 | JGI IMG/M metagenome (GOLD analysis project Ga0209755, IMG submission 187301) | Cornitermes sp. P1 segment gut microbial communities from Petit-Saut dam, French Guiana - Co191P1 (SPAdes) (version 2) | ecosystem: Host-associated > Arthropoda: Insects > Digestive system... | reverse complement strand
ATCTCCTCTATCTCCAATAGGCTACGCCGTTTTCAATTTGCCGATTTTGCCCTGCTCCAAATCTAGTAAAATTTAATGACGGATATAGCAGGATATCGAAAGATTCCTGGATAGGTTCGCCCAATTTGCGAAATGGTGTTTGTGAGTTTTGTGGTTTGTGTTCCAGAAAATATTCGCATTTTGCGCAATTTATGGAAATTATGGGGAATTTACCGTTGTAAAGCAAATCGCAGTGGTTGTGGCCGTTTATAAAAGCGATGATGTTTTCGCTGTGGCGGTTCATTATTTCCATTATTTCGTTTTCGCCTCGGATTTCCTTTACCCAAGCTTGCAAAGCAGCCATTGGCGGCAGGTGTGAGAAAATTATCGCTTTGCCCTTTTCCAGTTCTTCAGATAGAAAACTCAGCGTTTCTTTGTGGAATCCGTATCTTAAAGGGTCATTGTTATCGTAACTGTCCAAAAAGATAAAGCGTAAGTTCTGCTCGGGAAAACTCACAGAATAATTTGGGTTACTTCTGTTCAAATGCAGTTCAGAGGTTTCTTGCGAGGTGAAAATATCTGGATTTTTCTTGAAATAATTGTAGTCGTGGTTGCCGAGTGCAGCGTATATGGGAACATCGTTTTGTTTCAGGTCGGTTAGAATTTTGTTTGCATATTCGCTTGTTTTTTGCTTTGAAAGAATTCCGTCTGTGAAATCTCCGAGGTGTATTACTGCGTTGATTTTGGTTTGTTTGCAGATTTGCGAGATTGCTTCTGCGGTGTGGTTCCAGGTTCCGTTTTCTGTGATGTGCGTGTCTGTCAGCAGAATGAAGGCGAGGGTGTGGGGGATGGAGTTTGTTTGTTCAACGACCTTGTTCACTTCCTGCGCAATCCATTTTGGCGGGAAAGCTTCGGTTTCCCACGGTTCCCAGATTTGCCGTGGTTCGTAGGCGTAGGTGTATATCCATTGGAAGTTGGGAGTGGAAGGTACGGGCATGGGGGTAATGTAGAAATTTATATATTACAATTGATGAGCATTTTATCCAAAAAAGAAAGCCAAAGCTATCAGGCAAGTACACGCAACAAGCAAATAGCCGAGGCATTTTATCTTACGCATGATATAGAAAAATATGGCAGTGGATTTATTCGCATTCGCCGAGCTATAACCAATTATCCGACTATGAAATTTGAGTTTCGAGAATTTGGAGATGGTTTTGTATCGGAGTTTAATTATGTTGAGCAGAAGATAAGCACTAAGGGAGATAAGATTGTTAAGAAGAAAAATGTTACAGAAAAGGTCGGAGAAAAGGTCGGAGAAAAGGTCGGAGAAAAGGTAACTTCAAATCAGCAATTGATATTAGATTGTATTGCTGAGAATCCACGCATTACGATAGCAGATTTGTCTTTAAGAATTGGTATTTCCGATAGAAAGATAGAAACAAATTTGCAAAAACTCAAATCCAAAGGCCTAATTGAACGTGTTGGCGCAGATAAGGGCGGGCATTGGAGGGTGGTGTGAAATACTCCCTTTCTTCCACAGAACTCGATGGGCTGCAAGCCGTTCAAGTAGAGCTTTTGCTGGAAGTGGACAGAATTTGCAAAAAGGCAGGTATAAAATATTGTATAATAGCCGGTACATTTTTGGGTGCGGTTAGGCATAAAAAGCATATTCCCTGGGATGATGATGCCGATGTTGCATTGTTGCGAGAGGAGTATGAAAAGTTTGCGCAGGTTTGCCAAACGGAGTTAAATGCGGAAAAGTTTTATTTTCAAGATAATAAGCGAACAAAAGGTTATCGTTGGGGTTATGGGAAGCTTCGCAAGAAAAATACATTGTTTTTGAGGGAAGGGCAGGAGCATTTGCCTTATGAGCAGGGTATTTTTATAGATGTCTTTCCGCTTGATTTTGTTCCTGAATTTGCACCGCTGAGGGGTTTGCATTGCATGGCTTGTTTTGCAATTAGAAAAATGCTTTGGTTTGGCGCAAAGAATAAATTGATTGCTAAAATTCCGCTTTCATTTATATTCTTTTTTTACAATATTTTAATAAAAGCCAGCCACACAAGCTTGGTTCGCATTTTGACATTCCCAACTGTGAGAGGCAGGATTTACGCTTATTCTGCGAAGTGGTATAAGGAGCTTTCGGAGATAGAGTTTGCGGGGTATAAATTTCCTTGCCCGGAAGATGGGGATGGATATTTGACATTTAAGTTTGGGAATTATATGGAACTGCCGCCGGAAAATGAGAGAAAAACGCATCCGGTTTCGGAGTTTAGGTTGGGTTAATTTTTCGGCACGCTAGCAAATAATTTATTCTTTTTTTGGATAATGTTGTATTTTTGGTTTGCCTCTCTTATTATCTGCTCCAATACTTGAGGATCGTCTGGCAAGTGGTATGTGCATATAGCAAGCTTTGGCGCAAATTTTGCCAAGGTTTCTTTTGCTCCTAAAAGCATTTGCCTTTCAAAGCCTTCAATATCCGCCTTGATAAAATCAACTTTTGGTAGATTATTTTCTTGGACAAAGGCGTCTATTGTGGTAACTTCTGTTTTCTCCATTTTATTAATATGTAAAAAATTCTTGGAAAATGAGTTGGTGTTGCCATATAAATCGTCAGAGGTGATTAGTTCCAGATAACACTTTTCATTTCCTAAACCTGCATTTACAGGAATTATATTTCCATTTAAATCTGCAGTTGCTTGCAAACATTTAAAATTGCTTTTTGTAGGTTCAAAAGCGTAAGTAGTGGCTCCTTTTATGCTTGCGTAAGCAGCGAAATCGCCGATAAAACTGCCTGCATCTATAACAATGTCATCTGGGTTGACAGTTACATTCACCGATTCATTAATTAAGCAGTAAGGACCATCACAAAAATCGGATTCAAATAAATGCCCTATGACTTGTTCGCTATAATTATCTCCGTAATCCTTATATGGAATAAAAACTTCATTAATTAGATCTATAAGCATTGAATTAGAAATATTTCCACAAAGATAAATGTTTTTTAATTTAAAAATGCTTTGTATTTGCGAGTAGCTTTGCTCGTGAAAGCAATAGTAGTCCAAATTCATGCTATCTAATGTTTCTGCGATTTTTTGCCTCGGTCCTATTGCGAGAATTACTAGCGGATATTCTTTAGATAACTTAGCAAGTTCGTCTAGATGATGCGTCAATACTCCGTTAATGTCCTTGCCGACATTTTTTTGAGAAGAATCAAAGTTAGCCTTTATGGAAGCTGGGTTTATTGCGTTTCTGAGTGAAAGGTGTATTTCTTCGCATGATTGGGGGGATAGTTCAAACTTCAAATAATCTATTAATATAGGAGTTGGTGCGTATTTTATGTTCCTATAACTTAAGCCATAAGTTAGAATTTGCTGATTTTCGTTTGCAAGAGCATGAAATAGCTTTCTGTGGTCAGCTATGGATTTTAGATTTTTCATAACAATCTCCTATTTAAAGAAGCGTTAAACAAATCAAAAATCATAACCGAGCTACCTATCCAAGCATTTGAGTTAGATAAACCATCATCTATCATAACCATAATTTGGCGGATTTTCCCGAAATGCAAAGGCCAATTGAATTCATACATATATTTGGAAGATAGAAAATATATTGACAAGCGAAAGGAAAACGCATCAGGCTTTGAAAACCGTTTCATGTCCCATAGACTGCGAGGGGAAAAAACCGCAGCTTCTGGGCACTCTACTTTTAGATCAACAGAGAGTCGTTTAACAACTGAAATGTGCTGGATATTTCTAATTTCTATATTAATATTAGGCTCAATAAAAAAGGAGGCTTTTCTATGAAAACTTTACTGTCCATAGACGGAGGCGGCTTATTCGGAATAGGCGTAGCTAACTGGCTTCCCAAGCTCGCAGGCAGCTGGGCTTTTGACTGCTACGCGGGAACATCCGTAGGCTCCATACTAGCAGCCTGCTATGCCACAGGCATGTCGCCTAAAGAGGTTCAGGAATTGTTCAACAGCAAATTGCCGGAGAAAATATTCACCAAAGAAGGCGGCATCAAGGGCGCAGTTAAGCTTGCATCCTACAAAACCGGGCCTGCCCGTGATGCCCTCACAGGCGTGTTCGGCGATATGAAAGTCAGCAAAGTGAAGAACCCGCTCGTCATAGTGGCTTGGAACTACAATAAGAACAAGGAAAAAGTATTCAGCCAAACCAGCAACAGCTCTTATTTGCTTAAGGACGCTGTGCTTGCCTCAATGAGTGCGCCCACCTATTTCCGTCCCGTGAAGCTTAAGAATGAGGAAGGCAAAGATGAACAGCTAGGCGATGGCGGCGTGTGCGGCAATAATCCGTCTTTGGCAGGAATCACGGAATTGCTGAAAGCCAAAAAAACTGACATTAAAGAAGTTAAATGCCTGTCCATAAACACAGGCGGCGAGCCGAAGGAAAAAAGTATAAAAATATCTTCCATAAAGGATTGGGTTCCAGTTCTTACCGACGCAGTTACTTTGGGCAATGTGGGCTATACGTCTTATTGCGTGAGGCATATATTGGGCGACAGGTATTTGAGAATTTCTCCCAAGGATTTGCCCAGCGGCTCCATGGACAACTTCAAGCTGGTTCCAAAGATCAAAGAAGCCTGGCTGAAGCATCCAGAGAAGGAAGCTCTCAATTTCTTGAAGAAGGCGTGAGAAGGAGGAGTTATGCAAAAAGCATATTTTTTGGTGGCATCTGTGTTTTATGTGGTTATTTTCGGGCTCAGGGTATTTGAAGCTACGGAAATAGCCAAGTTTTGCATACCCGCATTCGTGCTGACAACTGCTTTGTACAGTTTCATGAATGCCAAAGACAGGTCTTTCAAGCAAGGTTCCCTGTTATTGACATTAGCGCTGGCATTGGCCTTCTGCGCAGATACCGTAATAAATTTCTTTCCCGACTTGCCTGGAGTGGCTATTTTCTGCGCAACCCATATATGTTTGATAATTTATTATTTCAAGAAGAAATCGCTTGAAAACAAAGAAGTCTTGTATCTCCTTCCTCTGCTGGCCATAGGCACTATGTTTTGCATAGCGATTTTGCCGCACATTACATCAAAATTGTTCATGTATGGCATCCCTGTTTACATGGCGTTATTGACTCTGATGCTCTGGAGAGCGCTATGCCTGTTCAATGACAAGGACAATTTGAAGATAATACTGGGTTCGGCATTGTTTTATTTGACGGACATATCGGTGATAATGATGCTGGCTTATGGAGATTCCACGGTATTGAATATTGAAGCTTGGGCTATGTATCCGCCTGCATTGTTCTTATTGAGCTTGGTTGACAGCAAAAGCCGCTGATTTGGCTTAAACAATGAATCAAAGTCCACCCATTCAAATACTTTCAATATTTATTAGCTGTATAGCTTGACCATTCCGTAGTTATTTCACTAAGTTTATCAGAAAAAAGTTTAAGCATAATGGCAGTAATTGCTTTAATATTTTCAGGTTCATAGTTATTAATTCCTAGTCGGCTTGATTGCCTGTGGAATTCAATAATGCTATTGAAAATTTCTTCTTTTATTAATGGATTGGGTGAAATTTCATTTTCATCAAAAATAGGTTTTTTTTCCTCAGAAATTCTTACCACGCTTTTTTCCGAAGAAGAAATCATACTTTCGAAAAAATGAGAGTATTTATTTATAGATAAAGAACTCATCTCTACAATGTCTATATTGGAGAAGAAACTATTTATCTTGGTAAGATTTAGTTTCGCAAAATCAGAAAAATCATTCAATGAAGCTAGATAAATATTTCCGTTAAAAATTTTTTGCAAGAGAAAAACTGTGAATCCACAGGTAAAGTCAACTAAGGCATCTGTTTGAATGTTATATCCGGCATCTTGAATATAATTTATAAAGTTTTGCTTTTCTTTTGTACAATGCTCTTTGATATCTCTTTCATATTTCAGCAAAGCTTTATAAACTTCTTCGGTTGACAATGATTTGACTGTTTTATCGGCAAAATCACAATCCGGCAATTTATAGCCGAATAGTCGAAAAATAGCTTCTCGTATTTTGGTTTTTTTGTTGAATCTGGGATAATACGCATTAAGGCAAATCATTACAAATTCAGAATCAGTTGCACATGCTTTAACCAGAACGCTTTTGGATGTGTATAAATAACCGCTCTCTGGATAACCATTTTTGTCTTTATAAAGGTAATCATAAATAATTTTAGCCAAATATCCGTCGCGGGAACAGAATAAAACTCGTTTTTCGTTATTTTGCCGAAATTTTTCTGCGAGCCATTGAACAAAACCAATTGCAAACGGAGCTATAATACAGAAACTCAGAGCTTTTACTGTATTTAAATTAAAAATTCCTGAAAGCAAAATTCCCGTTAACTTTCCTGTATTCAGAGGTAACTTGAATAATTGCGCAACTTCTGTTGTTGATTTTATTTGATTGCCGCTTATATAGTCTGGGTAATCAAACTTCATATCATCAATGTGCGCAATTTTTTTACCGGGATATGCTTCTTTTAAATGTCTCCAGATATGTCCGTTTTCTTTAGTAGCATTTAATTCGCTTGAAATGAAATAATTGTCAAATGAACCTAGTTCACATTTGAGCGTTAAAGCTTTAATTTCGTTAGAACTAAAATACATATCACTTGTTAAAACTACGATTTTTCCCAATTGTTCCGCATATTTTTTATACTTCAAAATATCCCCTCTGCATTCACATATATTCATTTCATATTCAATGGAATTTTGGTTTTGCGGCAGAGGAGACAAAGTCAATCGCATTATTAAAGTATCAAAGCAGTCAAAACTGACTACATCGGCTTGTTCTATAATCGGAAGCAGTTGTTTATCTAGATTTTCTAAATATTTTTTAATCGAGTACGTGTCATCGGAAGGTTCTGTCCCGTCTGGATAATATATTTTGCATCCATTCTTTTTAAGATCTTTGATTCGTTCGTAAATAATTGGCCTGTTTACTCCGAGTGCAGCTACTATTATTGCGTAAGTTTCGCTTTTTGGTAAGTTTTCCATATTATATATTGGCTTGCCCATAAAGTAGCCGTTAGTTAATTGACCATCCAGAATCCCGAAAATCTCAAATTTTAGCTCGTTGCACTCCAAAATTTTCGTGGCTAAACTTCCTGTTCCATAAAGAATAATTTTTTTTCCGCTAAGAAATGAAAATGTCGCATTGATTTTCTCGGCAAAAGAAGGGCTGTTGATAGTCATAGATATGAAGATAGAAATTTTCTACATTGTATATATGAAAAAACATAAAGTTTCCGTTATCGTTCCAATTTACAATGTTGAGCCCTATCTACGCAGGTGTTTGGACAGCTTGATTAACCAAAGCCTAAGAGAAATCGAGATAATTTGCGTAAACGATTGCTCGCCTGATAATTCTTTAGCCATGGTTAAAGAGTATGCAGAAAAAGATGAAAGAATAAAAATAATTGACTTTGAAAAAAACCAAGGCGTGAGTATGGCTAGGAATGCCGGTATGAAAGTGGCAAAGGGGGAATATATAGGGTTAGTCGATCCCGATGATTATGTGGATTTAGATTATTATGAGAAACTGTATTTGAAGGCAAAAGAAAAGAATTTGGATATGGTATATGCTAATCAGAAAAGAAATGCAGCAGGAGGTATTAAAGAATATGTACGAATTGTAAGTCGCATTGGGAAATTATGTTTACCACCAGCTCATTGGTCGGCCATATATAAGGCAGATTTCTTACGTTTACATTCATTAAAGTATCCAGATGGAATTAAACTGTCTCAAGATCTTGCTTTCCTTGTACAAGCACAATTTTTTGCAACGGAAGTAGAATTTGTACAAGATGTTTACTATCATTATATAACCAGATATAATTCGGCTAGGTTTAACATTGAAAATGCATATAAATCCAATGGAATGTGGCAAGTATTTGATTTCATAAATGAAAAGTATATTGATGAAGAATACAGACTGTTCTTTGGATACTTTTATACTTTTTATTTTAATGTAATGCTTACTGATAGATTTACGAAAGCGAATTCTAAAGATAGGCAAAAGTTGACAGAAATCCTTGTTGGTATGTACAAAAAGCGTAAATACGAAGTTGTTTACAAAAATATTCCAAAATTTATTCAAGAAAGCGATTTGGAAAATCCAGACGCTTTGTGTGAAAGAATTAGCAACTATGTTGATTCTTTTCAATCCAATTCTTATGAAGATCTCTGTACAAAAATAGAAAGCTTGCAAAACCGTAAGCTGTATGTTTGGGGCACAGGATTGGACGGACTTGCTATCTTGGATCAATGCGAGAAGTACGAATGGAAAATAGATGCGTTTTTGGATTCATATTCATATAAAACGTTAACTGAATTTAATGGCCATAAGATTTTGAATCCGCAAGATGTGTTGGTTAATAAAGAGAAAGATTTTTTCATAATCATATCTCCGAGAGTATATGCAAGCGATATAGCTAAAATCTGCGAACAAGCCGGCCTTAAAGAATGTTTGGATTTTTGGAGGCCTCGCTAAACGGTGCAAAAATAAATCTCGCCAAAAGCTCTCATCCTTTCTATGTCCGACTCACTCAGAAAATCCTTTGCGCAAGTTACTTCCACGGAAAAACCTACTTCTCGTAATCTGTCAATGTAATCAGGGCCATAAGCTCTAACATGGTCATATTGCCCAAAAATTTTTTCTCGTTCTTCCGGAGCTGTGATAGAAGGGTCTTCATACGTTTTATCTCTGATAATAGGTACATTTAAAATTGCCCAGCCATCTTTTTTCAATATGCGAAAAAACTCTTTCATGGCTTTGCGATCATCAGCAACGTGTTCCAGTACATGGCTGCAATAAATAATATCAAATGTATCATCTTCATATTGTATATCCATAATGTCCATTTTAACCTTAACATTAGGCTTGTATAAATCTGCAGTTATATAATTTTTTTCAAATTGCTTTTCAAACAAGGATTCAAAGCAGGCTTCTGGAGCAATATGCAACATTTTTCTGCAATTTCCGGCGAAAAAGTCAGTTTTCTCTTTAAGAAAATGGTAAAGCAGTCTGTGTCGCTCTAGCGAGCCGCAATGTGGACAAAGAGCATTTTCTCTTGGTGTTACTCCGAATAAGTCAAAGTAAAAGGAAGTTTTTTGGCAAATAGGGCAAAATCTTTCTGCATCGCATTCATTAAGAGGATATATGCCTGTGGATGTAATGCGAATGGGTGTTATTTTGTGCTGTATTAAAAACTTGTTAACTTCGTAAGATTTCATCAAAGCAGGAGATACACTGTCTATTTCTTTTCCATATAAATGCAGCAAAGTTTCCTTGGAAATAACAGGAACATTCTCTATTAAAGAATTTTGCTTAGCTGGATCATTGTCTACAAAATAAACCAATTTATATTCATTGAAATATTTCTCTTCAACTAATTTCTTAGTCCTCATGCCAAAGTTTCCAGCCCCGAAAATTGCTAAATTTTGCATAAATACTTCCTTGTGGGTTAAAATGGTAATTGTAATATAGATATTTTGCATACATACTGTTAATAAACCTTTCTTGGCGAATCCAAAGTTTCTATTTTTACCTTCATGCAACCATTTAACGCTTTGTTAAGCTTCGTTTGCGAGATATTGATCAGGCCAAAGGCTGGTATTGGAGGGTGTTATAATGAGTTTTATGTCAAAATTAAGGAGTGGAAGGTAAAGAAATGATTAAAGTTTCCGTTATCGTTCCAATTTACAATGTAGAACCCTACCTGCGTAGAAGCTTAAACTGCTTGGTTAATCAAACACTGAAAGATATTGAGATAATTTGCATAAACGACTGTTCGCCGGATAATTCTTTAACCATATTGAAAGAGTATGCAAAGAAAGACAATAGGATAAAAATAATTGATTTTAAGAAAAATCAGGGAGTAAGCGTAGCCAGAAATAGCGGAATGGAAATTGCCAAAGGTGAATATATGGCCTTTTGCGATCCAGACGATTATATGGACTTGGATTTTTGCGAGAAATTATATGAAGTTGCAAAAATCAAAAATGCCGATATTGCAAAAACTATTCGCAAAAGGATGGATATTGACTCAAATATAGAACTTATAGAACCACTCAACGAAAAAATTCGCAAGCATAAAGGATACTTTTCATATCAGTTTCAAACAGCTATTTATAAAAGCGGTATGTTAAAAAAACATAAAGTAAAATTTCCTCCAGGTATAATAGTAAGTCAAGACTGCGTTTTTACAGTCCATGCGGTAATCGTAGCAAAAAACATATATCTTTTGGATAACACCGTCTATCATTATGTAAGAAGGGATTGTTCCGGCAATTCCGCTGCTTTTAATTACCAAAAGGCATGCTCTTATTTGCAAGCACTTTCCTTAATGCTGAATCGTGTGAATAAGGCTATGGAAAAAGACAAACACTATTTTTGTCTATATGAGTTACTCTTTCAAAGCATCTTTAAACTATTGTTAAAAAATTCAGAAAAACAAACCGTAAAGAATGTTGCTGAAACCGCCATTAAATATTACCAAAAATGCAAGTTTCCAAAAAAGCTTAATTTGCCGAAAAATATAGAGTTGAGTTTAAAAAAAGGAAATAAAGCTGAGTTTATTAAAGAATTAAGATTTTGGAAAGAGGAATATAACTTATATCCAGAAATTTGCATAAACGATACGGCTTTGCAAAAATGCAAGCTTTATATTTGGGGTGCAGGCAAAGATGGCGTTGGAGCAAAGAAACGATGTGAAGGCAATGGCTGGAAAATAGCAGCATTCTTGGATTCACACAAGAATGCGGAAGAATTTCACGGATATAAGATTAAGAGACCGGAACAAATTTTAAAAGGCAAAAAAGATTTCTTCATAATAATATCATCAAGTGTTCATGGATCTGGAATTGCCAAAATCTGCGAACAAGCTGGTCTTAAAGAAGGCGTGGATTTTTGGAGGCCGAGGTAGTTTTCTATATTCCTCTCTATGAACAAATCCGAGCTTCTGCTTCGTTTGCAAGATATTGAATGGGATGATTTTGAGGTCAAAGATGCCTCAAAAGGTCTTCCTAAAAATATTTGGGAAACGGTTTGCGCATTTGCAAATGCCGCAGGTGGCTGGATTGTGCTTGGAGTGTCAAAGCAGGGAAATAAATTTGAAATAGCAGGATTGGCAAATGCCGAAAAAATGGAACAAGATTTTATAAATACAATCCGTTCCAAGAACAAGTTCAATGTGCTTATAATACCAAAATGCAAAAAATACAGCATTGAAAGGAAAATTGTGCTTACCTTTTTCATTCCATCTTCTGAAAAGAAGCCAGTTTACTTCAATTCTTTGCAAAATACTTTTATTCGCACTGCGAGTGGAGACTCAAGAGCTTCGGAGCACGAAATAAATGCGTTATACAGAGAGCAATCTTTTGGAACAATGTCCGACAAAGCTGTTCCTGGAACATCCCAAAAATCTTTAAACAGAAGCTCGTTCAGAAATTTCCGTAATTACCTAAAAAGAATGATCCCAGATTTTCGCTACAACTCATTAAATGATAAGGATTTTTGCCAAAAGTTGCAAATCACTAAAAACGGCAAATTAACTTATGGTGGTTTATTGCTTCTCGGAAAAAATTTAGCCATACAAGATAAGTTTCCTGATTTTAGAATTGATTACTTGGAAATTCCAGGCTTAACATATTCTGATGCTGAGCTTCGCTACACATTTCGTTTGCAAGAACAGGAAAATCTTTGGGAATATTATTTTGCATTATTCCAGAGATTGCAGATTTATGCAGATAATCCGCTCTCTATTGGTAAGATGGGGGCAGGAATAGAAGATAACAAGCAAATGAATGCATTAAGAGAGGCTCTTGTTAATATGCTTATACACTCGGATTATTTTAGCCCAATAAAGCCCAGAATACGAGTATTTATAGATAGAATAGAGTTTGAAAATCCCGGTTCTTTGCCTAGGCCAGTAGATGAGCTTTTGGAAATTTCCATTTCTGTTCCAAGAAATCCGGTGCTTGCCAAATTATTTCGCTGCGCAAAGTTTTGCGAAAATGTAGGTTATGGCTTTGATAAAATGAAGGCTTGGGAAAAAGGAAATCAAAGTGTTTCTTTTGAGTCTTGCGTTGACAGAACAAAAGCTATATTTACGCTCGGCGAGAAACTGCAAAAAAAAGTTACAGAAGATGCTATAAGGAACAACTCAGAAAATGTCCCAGAAAATGTCCCAGAAAATGTCCCAGAAAATGTCCCAGAAAATGTCCCAGAAAATCGGCTTGCGTCTATTATAGATTTAATAAAAAATAATGCTGAAATATCTATGTTGGAATTGTCAAAGGTATTGAAAGTAAATCATAAGACGATAAAAAGAGATGTACAAGCTCTCAAATCCAAAGGCTTAATTGAACGCATAGGCTCGGCCAAAGGCGGGTGCTGGAGGGTGCTGTGAAATCTTTACCCAAAAAAGAAGGCCAAATAATGGAGTTCAAAGCCTCTTTTGACAACGATGCAATTGAAACTCTTGTAGCCTTTTCCAACGCAAAGGGAGGAACTGTATATCTTGGGGCTACTGATAAAGGCAAAGTGCAAGGAATAACCCTTGCTAAAGAATCAATTCAAAAATGGATAAACGAAATAAAAACCAAAACAAATCCGCAAATAATTCCGGATACGGAAGTGCTTACAATTGGGAGTAAAACTGTGTTGGCATTGTCTGTTCCTGAATATCCTATAAAACCCGTTTCAACAAGGGGAAAGTATTTTAAGCGAGTGGTCAATTCAAATCATTTGCTGAGCATAGAGGAAATTGCAAACGAGCATTTGAAAACAATAAATTCGAGTTGGGATTTTTATGTCGATCCAAACCATTCCGAATTCGATTTGTCGAAAAGGAAAATTACAAAGTTTATAAACAAGATAAAACAAAATGATGGCGTTCGGCAAGCCGAATTGTCTAATACGAAAATTTTAAACAAAATGGAGATTTTGCGTGACGGAAAAGTTACTTTCGGAGCATATCTTTTATTTGTAAAGGATTATTGCACAATTAGCGATGTGCAAGTTGGGCGTTTTAAAAGCGACATTACAATTATTGATTCTATTTCGCTTAACTCGGATTTGTTTCAGGAAGTAGATGACATAATTGCATTTATTAGAAAACACTTGAAAATAGAGTATATTATTACAGGCGAACCGCAACGCACTGAGCGTTTTGATTATCCATTGGATGCCATTCGAGAAGTTGTTATAAATATGATTGTTCACCGTGATTACAGGGATAGTTCCGCAAGCATTATTAAAATTTTTGATAACAGGATTGAATTTTATAATCCTGGAAGGCTGTATGGAGGGATAACCGTGCAAGATTTATTATACGGAAATTATGTTTCAAAATCGCGTAATAAATTGATAGCCAGAGCATTTAAAGAAGCTGGCGTTATAGAACGCTATGGTTCTGGCATAATGCGGATTTGTAAAATTTGCAAGGAGTATGGCGTAAGAAAGCCTGACTTTTATGAAATATCTAATGGCTTTCAGGTAATTTTGTATAATGAGAAAGTAGATCAGAAAGGCGGCATGGAAACTAGAGAGAAAAGTTTGGCGAAAAACAACTCAGAAAAAGGCACAGAAAAAGGCACAGAAAAAGGCACAGAAAAAGGCACAGAAAAAGTGACGAATAATCAGCAGATTATTTTGGATAATATTCTTAAAAATCCGCATATTACATCAGAAGAATTGTCGGAAATAGTTGGAATTAGAGCAGATAAGATTAGGGTAAACCTTTCCAAACTCAAATTCAACGGCTTAATCGAACGCATTGGCCCGGCTAAAGGCGGGCACTGGAGGGTGTTGTAAAAATGATGTATCTATTTCCATTTGACAAAGTTCCAAAAGACAGTCGCATAGTTTTGTATGGCGCAGGCGATGTGGGTAAGCAATTTTATGAACAGATTGCAGAAACAAAATTTTGCGAAATAGTGCTTTGGCTGGATAAAAATGCAGACGGAATATCCACAAAAAAGCCGGAAACCATTGTAAATTTAAGCGTAAATGATTATAATATTGTAGTTATTGCAGTTAAAAGCGAATCTATAGCGCATGAAGTAAAAAACATCTTGTTAGGCTATGGAATTCCAGAACATAAGATATTGCATAAAGTTCATATACCTTCTTGCGCTACAAATATTTTAGAAAAACATCCTTGGGGCATGAGTATTTTAGAAGGCATTTCTATTGAAAAAGCAGAAAGCAATGAAAAATCGCAGACAAATTACAATGAGATTGACTTTACGGATGCCGAACTTTATGATGAAAATATTCTTTTGAACTTGGAAAAACATTTGATTGGAAAAATTGAAGGAACTGATTATAATAAAAGTGAAATGTCGCATCAAGACAGAGTTTTTCTAAATGGCATAATTCGCAAGGCTAAGCCAAAAATAATTGCAGAAATCGGTTTAGCCGCAGGCGGAAGCACTTGCGTAATTTTGAATGCAATCAGAGATATGGATAACGCGAAATTATATTCTTTTGACTATAATACAATTTGGTATAGAGATAAAGAGCAAGATAATGGCAGAAAAACAGGCTTTCTGGTAAATCAGATAGTTCCTGAACTTCTGTCTAAATGGGAGCTTTATACGGGCGGTGTACCGTGTCAGTACTTTAAAAATATTCCTGATGAAGGAGTTGATATTTGCTTTATTGACACTGCACATTTTAATCCAGGAGAACATTTGAATATTTTAGAAATTTTGCCGTTTATGAAAAAGAATGGGATAGTGATTTACCACGATACAGCATATCACCTATTAGTAAATGCGAATGGAACTACGAATTTAACCTCTATAAATACGCTCAACGGAAAAAGGCTTTTGCTTAGGCAAACAATGGATTTACCTAATATTGGGGCAATAATTCTTGATGAGAATATTAACAATATGCTTTTTCCCTTATTCTCAAACTTAACTTTGCCATGGAGTCGTAAAATATCTGAAGATGACTTCATTGAAATGTTCAAGCATTTTTCAAAGTACTATTCACAGGATTTGGTACAGATTTATGTCTATTACTGCTATTTTTATATGAACGGCGGGCTTCAAAATAAAGAATTTGCAAATAAAATGGCAGAAAGGGAGGCGATGATAGTTACTTATGCATACAAATGAAGTTTACATCTGGGGTGCCGGGCTTTATGGCGAAAGAGTTTTGCAGAATTGCAAGGAATGTGACATAAATATTGCTGGATTTATTGATTCCAATGAAGCGCATTGGAACACAGAGAAGTTTGGGCTTGTCATTTATCCCCCAAAAGAAATTTTGCAAAAACCTGATGTTCAAATAATAATTGCAGTTGCAAATGAATCTGTTTTTGCAGAAATTGCTGAAACTTGCAAAAATGCTAAAGTTAAAAACATAACTTTTCACGAACTAAGAAAACGGCAAATTATTGATGCTTTGCCCAATATTAAACCTATTTATAGCACAAATTCTCCGCAATATATAGTTTCTCTAACTTCTTATGGAGAAAGGCTTACTGCAACAGCACCTTATGCCATTGCTACTATTTTTCAGCAAACGATTCAACCCGATAGAATCATTTTATGGGTTGCTTACGAAGACAAAGAAAAAATTCCACAGATTATGGAAAAACTAACAGAAAAAGGGCTTGAAATTCGCTTTTGCGAAGATATAAAATCTTATAAAAAACTTATTCCTGCTATTAAAAGTTTTCCCGATGATTACATAATTACTGCTGATGACGATGTTTTTTATCCTAAAAACTGGCTGGAACAGTTGCTTGCAGAGCATAAGAAAAAACCGAATAAAATTATTTGCCACCGAGCGAAAGAGATAAATGTAGATGAAAATCATAATTTACTTTCTTATAATTGCTGGAATTTTTGCATTAAAGAATGTGAAAGTTTATTTCCAACAGGCGTCGGCGGAATATTGTATCCTCCAAAATGTTTTCATAAAAATATCACAAACAAAGAGTTGTTTATGAAGTTTGCTCCATATGCTGATGATATTTGGTTTTGGGCAATGGCAGTAATCAACAAAGAATATTTTGGTGATGAAAATCCGCATGTGGTCGTTGAAAGCGGGTATTCAAGGAATTTACAAGTTATTGAGCCAAAGCAAAACCATGGCGAAAATGCTTTGTGGAATTACAATTCGCAAGGAGGAAACGACAGGCAGCTTAAGGCTGTTGTTGAGCAGTATCCGCAGATTAGGGAATATTTGAAAAGGATTAAATTAGGAGTTTTTCCAAAAATTTCTGTTATCATTCCAGTATATAATACTGCAGAATGGCTTGAAAGATGTTTTGTTTCCATAATAAAACAAATGTATTCAAATAATAAAATAGAATGTATTTTTGTTGATGATGGTTCAACAGATAATTCCGTTGAAATTTTGCAAAAGTTGATTGAAAATTATGATGGAAAAATTACATTTAAAATAGTGAAGCATAAAGAAAATGCCGGGTTGAGCCAAACAAGAAATACCGGAGTAGAAAATGCTAGCGGTGAATATATTTTCTTTATGGATGCAGATGATGAAATTACTGAAAATGCCCTATTTGTTTTGGCTTATTTGGCGCAGAAATACGAGGATGTTGATATTATTCAGGGAAATACCAAAAGAATAGAATCTATAAAAGACGGAAAAGAAGTGTTAAATCTTACTTGGGATATTGCTAGGTTTAATTTTCCCGAATTTGTTAACGACAGATTATGGATAAAAGAACGGCTTGGCCAATGGTCTCGCAGAGATGGTTATATTCCGCATTCGGCTTGTAATAAACTTATACGCAAAAATTTTATAACAAGTAACCAATTGTATTTCAATCCTGAGCATAGGATTGGCGAAGATCAACCTTGGCTTTGGTTTGTTTCTAAAAAAATACAAAGCATAGCTTTTGTAAGTTCTATTACTTATATTTACCATCGCGAATGCCCTGTATCATTAAGCAAAGGCTACAACAAGGATGTATTTATTTCAAATATGTTAAAAATTTTGCAAACCATGCTCAGTAATTTGGATGAAGAAATTATTGATATTCAATTACCGTTTATTAATTCCTATTTCGAAAGAAGTATAAAGCGAGAATTTGACAAAGACTTGGAATTGAAAATAAAATGGCAAAAAGAAGTTGAAATGTTAATGAAGGTTTTAGAATCTTACAATTCACGCGCCAGTTATTAGAATATTTCATAAACTTTCTCTGTTTCTTCAGCACATTTATCCCAAGAAAAACGTTTTATATTTTCATACCCGCAGTTTGTTAAATTTGCCCGTAAGTTTGAATTATTGAGAAGCTGTTCCATTGCATCGGATATTTCTTCCGTATCATGAGGATTTATCAGTAAAGCACTTTTTCCGGCAACTTCAGGGCATGCCGTATTATTGGAAGTTATAACCGGACAGCCACAGGCTTGAGCTTCAAGTATTGGTATGCCAAATCCTTCATGTAATGATGGGAAAACAAAACCTGTAGCTCCTGAATATAAAGTTCTAGCTTCATCGTCTGTAATTCTGCCGGTAACTATAATTCTATCCCTAAATTTACTTGTTAGTAAACGCATAATCCATTCTTCATGTCTCATATGCGCCCGCATATCACCGGAAAATACGAATTGAACATCTTTGTATTTTTCTGCAATAATTTCAAAAGCATCCAATATGCGAAAAATATTTTTTCGAGTACATAGAATACCTAAATAGAAAAAATACCGTTCTCCTATAGAATATTTTTTAAATACCTCATTGTTAATTTCTTTTTTATACTGTTCGCAGTCAAATCCAAGATGAGCTACATAAATTTTATCGCTGAGATATGGAAAATATTCTTGAAAGCATTGTTTGGTAAATTCCGAATCAGCGATAATTGCTTGCGTATCAGGCCGAAGTGCCATATTTAATTTTGAAGACCACCCATAAGCTTCTTTTGGCGTGTAATACTCGGAAACTCCGGGATAATTCATTATTCCGCCTAGATCATGAGCTGTAATAATTGATTTTCCTCCGGGAAAGCAAGGTACATGCAAATCAATGGGGAAATGCAATATATCCCCTGTAGTTTTACATAATTCTGCAAAAGTTTTAAAAGTAACCCCTTTGTTTAAATCCGCATATTTTATTTCATTGCATTCAGCCAGAGCATTGTCTTTAATATTGAAAATATCTTTGATAATCTGTCGGTGCCCGAGTTCGCGATTTTTATCAAAAAAAGCCAGTTCATACTCAAATGAATTTCGTTTGAGCAATGCTTGAATCAAGTGTGTTGTATAATTGGCGGCTCCACGTGCTTTTGAGAGCAATGCTTTATGTGCATCTATAGTGATTTTCATTTACTTAAAATAGAAATTTCTACATTACTCCTATGCCAAAAAAGCTCCCTTATGGTCAATGCAACTTCGCTGATATGATAGAAAGCGGTTATGCTTATGTTGATAAGACCCGTTATGTTGAACTATTGGAAAAAGAGAATAATCGCTACCAATTCTTCATTCGTCCACGCAGGTTCGGCAAGAGCCTTTTTCTTTCCGTATTGGAAAACTATTACGATTTGAGCAGGAAAAACAAATTCGATTCAATTTTCGGCAATCTTTACATAGGCAAAAACCCAACGCCTGAGCAAGGCAAGTATGCTATTCTAAAATTTAATTTTTCTGGATTAAACACAGATAGCCACGAAGAATTTAAATTTTCATTTTCAAATAGAGTTCAAAATACAGTTTGCGCTTTTTTCAATCGCTACAGTGATTATTTCTCAAATGCGGAAGCTACTATACAAAGGTTGGATGAAGCAAATCTTGGCATAGGCTCTATGGATATAGCATACAACGCCGCTGCCAAAGCCGATATCCCGATATTTGCCATCATAGATGAATACGATCATTTTGCAAACAACCTTATTGCAATGGGTCAAACTTACAAAGACGAGGTTAAGGCTGGTGGCATAGTTCGCTCTTTTTACGAATTATTAAAGGCCGGAACAGATTCTGTTGTTAGGCGAATATTCATAACCGGCATTAACCCTATGATGATAAACGATTTGACAAGCGGTTTCAATATGGCTACCGATTACAGCCTGTTCCCTAAATACAACGATATACTTGGCTTTACAAGGGAAGAGGTTGAGTGGATAATGCAAGAAACCGGAGTTGACAGGAATTTAATCAAAGTAGATATGGAAGCCTACTATAACGGCTATATGTTTAGTGAACATGGTGAAAATAAAGTTTACAATTCACAGATAATTTTGTATTTGTTCAATCAAGTTTTGCAGTTAGGCATGCAACCTAGACAAATAATAGATACCAACTTGCAAACCGATTATGAGCGGCTTCGCCGCCTTGCGGAAAATGATAGCAACAGGGAGATGCTGCTTCGCATAACGCAGGAAGGCGGTATATACGGCAATGTGATTGAAAAATTCTCATTGGAGAAATTGAACAGCGAAGAATATTTTGCCTCTCTTTTGTTTTACTTGGGAATGCTTACCATAGGGGAGGCCAAAAGAGGCAAGCCTCAATTGAAGATACCCAACTATTCCATAAGAACACTTTACTGGGAATATGCGGTTTCCTATGTCCAGAATTTGGAAAAGAAGCAAATAAGCACATTTGAGCTTTCAGATACTATAGAAAAAATGGCTTACGATGGCGATGCTAAACCATATTTGGATTACTTCACAGAAAACTTCTTGAAGCGGCTTTCCAACAGAGATTTGATGAATTTTGATGAGAAATATATAAAGGTGATGATGCTTTCGACATTGTTTTTGAGTAGGCTGTATTTGCCGGTTTCCGAAGACGAGAATATAAACGGCTACACTGATATTTACCTTCAAAGGCATCCGGCCTTGCCTGATGTTAAATGCGAATATGTGTTTGAGGTTAAGTATGCCAAAACTGGCGCAAGCGAAGCAGATATTGCTGCTAAGTTTGCGGAAGCTGAGGGGCAGATAGAGAAATACAAAAAGGATGAGCGATTTGCCGGCAGGGATGATGTGAAATTTGCTGCGTTAGTGTTTAAGGGGAAGGGAGATTATGAAATGAGGGCAGGCAATGTTTGCTGATTTGTTGAAAAAGATGTATGCCTTTGAGCCGAATAAAGCCGTTTGTGTTTATCATTATATAGATGACATTTGGAAGATTCCTGAATATAAATTTGTGTTTAGGGGTGGAGCACATTTAGTTTGTTATGCAAAAACGGAGAAGTTTAAATGATAGAATGGTTTGCGCAGCCTAATCGCAAGATTTGCATATTTGGCTCTAAGGCTAGAGCTTGTTATTGTAAAAGAATCTTAGAATATAGGTTTTCTTTGAAAATTCATTGTTTTTTAGACAACGATAAGCAAAGACAGGGGCAGAAATTTGATGGCTTAATAGTACTTTCTCCACAAATGTTGCGTGAAATAAAAGACTCAGCAGTTGTTTTTGTTGCAGTTCAAGTTTGTTTCCAAAAAGAAATTTTAACTCAACTGAAAAAAATGGGCATAACCAGAATAATAAAGTATGGTTATCCAAACGATTTAGCATTTTTAAAGGAATTTTTGCCATATAAAGACTGTAATTTTTTACCGCCGAAAACGGCAAAAACTGCTTTGGAAGCTAAAAGCGCAAAACTTATAGCTATTTATTTGCCTCAATTTCATACTATACCGGAAAATGATAAGTGGTGGGGCAAAGGTTTTACGGAATGGACTAATGTGAAATCAATTATAGATAAACATCAAATTCAATCGCAGCCTATTCCCGGTGAATTAGGATATTATAACTTGGCAGATGTATCCGTGATGCGAAAGCAAACTGAGTTGGCAAAGCAATATGGCATTTTTGGTTTTTGCTTTTATCATTATTATTTAGGAAACGGCAAACGGCTTTTGGAAAAGCCAATAGAAAATTATTTAAAAAGCGATATAAATTTCCCTTTTTGCTTGTGCTGGGCAAATCATGATTGGGGAATGCATTGGGGGGCAGATCCTGATTCTGATAAAAAAATATTTGTAAAGCAAACATATGAAGATTATGAAAAACATTTTAGCTTGCTTGTCAAATTTTTTAAGGATAGCAGGTATATTAAAATAGATGGTAAGCCTGTATTTATTATTTGGGTAGCAGAAGTAATTCCAAATATTTTGCAAGTTACTAAGCAATTGCGTAAATTAGCTGCAGAAGCAGGATTGCCGGGTCTTTATTTGCTAAAAGCTGATTGGCTTAAAGATAATAAAACTCCAAGATCCTTGGGCTTTGATGCTTCAATGGAAACTCCGCCTAGTTGGCATTTATATAATGCTACAGAAATGATAGATGTTTTTTTTGAAAAGCATAGAGTTTTTGAATATAATGAGTATAATAAACTTATGTCGCAGAGAAAAATCAATTATAAAAGATATCCAGCGGTTTTTCCTCAGTGGAACAACACTCCTCGCTATAAAGAAAGTTCTTGGTTAATGTTAAATTCTTCACCTGAAAAATATAGACAATGGCTTTCTCACGCTATAGAGCAGGTGAAAAATTTTAAACAAGACGAAAGACTTGTTTTCATAAATGCCTGGAATGAATGGGGAGAAGGAGTTGTTTTGGAGCCGGATGTTAGAAATGGCAGAGCTTATTTAGAGGCTACGCTTGCGGCTTTGCATCCTAAAATTCGCAAACTGGATTTAGAGATGTTGAAACTTTTGGGGTTAATTTGACAACAGCCAATAATATAAATTTCTACTTTACTCTTAAATGCGTCACTTCAATGTAACCGGGCAATGTATGCCAAACCAAGACTATATGGTTGATATTTCAAATAAGATCAGCCAAATTATGGTTATGGTGGAAAGAGGGGATTATTTTACCATAAATAGGGCCAGGCAGTATGGCAAAACAACAACGCTGTGGCAGCTTGATGATGAGCTTGTCAGGCAGGGTTATACTGTGGCTCATATAAGTTTTGAAGGAATAGGAGACACTCCTTTTGAAAATGAGAAAAAATTTTGCAAAAGCCTGCTTAGGCAAATTGCCCGAGAATTAAAGAGCAGGAAAATAAAAGGAGCTGCAGCCTGGGAGAAATGCTCTGCCAAGACATTTGAAGAGTTGGATACTTTCTTGAATATGGCTTGCAAAGACAAGAGAATTGTTTTAATGATAGATGAAACGGATAAAACTTCCAATACTCTTGTGTTTTTGCGTTTTATAGGCATGCTTAGGAATAAATATCTTCTCCGCAAAAGCGGTAAAGTTTTTACTTTCCAGTCAGTGATTTTATGTGGAGTTTATGACATTAAAAACTTAAAAATAAAATTGATTAAAAGTGGGCATTACCAATTGCAAGATGGCGAAAAAAGAATAAATAGCCCTTGGAATATAGCGGCGGATTTTGAGGTAGATATGTCTTTTTCTACAGCTGAAATTGCAGGCATGTTAAATGAATATGAAAAAGAGCATAAAACCGGAATGGATATAGAAACTATATCCAAGGAAATTAGAGCTTATACCAACGGCTACCCATACTTGGTTTCCAGGCTTTGCAAAATCATAGATGAAAAATTGAATAAAGATTGGACTTTAAATGGTTTGCAGCAAGCTATAAAATTAATTTTGATTGAGCAAAGCACTTTATTTGACGATTTGATTAAAAATATAGAAGCTGATGACGAGTTGAATTCTTTGCTTAAAGAAAATATTCTTAATGGCGAAAGGATTCCTTACAATGCTGATAATTATGCGATTAGAACCGGTTTGATTTTTGGCATTTTCTTGCATAAAGGCGAGAGTGCTGTTATTCACAATAGAATTTTTGAGATCCGCCTTTATAATTATTACATATCGCAAAAAGCAGCAGAGCGCAGAGAAATACCAAAGGGATTCGCTTCGGATGTAATGGAAAACGGAAAGTTCAATATGCCACTTGCCATCAAAAAATTCATGGCTCATTACTACGAGCTTTACAACAAATCCAAGGCTAATTTTTTGGAAGGTGAATGCCGTCTTTTGTTTTTGACTTATATAAGACCGCTTATAAACGGCAATGGCTTTTATCATATTGAAAGCGAGACCCGAGATTTAAGGCGAATGGATGTGATAATAGATTTTGGCCCCGAGCAATTTATAATAGAACTGAAAATCTGGAAAGGCGAGCAAAAGCACGATAAGGCTCACGAGCAGTTAATTGAATACTTGAATTCCAAAAACAAGAGTGAAGGCTATTTGCTTACTTTTGATTTTCGCAAAAAGAAAGCGAAGAAACCTAGCGCAAAGTGGGTGAGGAAAGGCAAGAAGAAGTTTTTGGATTGTTTATGCGTGTGAGAAGTTTATTGCAAAAATGAGGTAAAAAATGAGTCATTCCACAAAAGTTTCTGTTATTGTTCCTGTTTACAATGTTGAACCTTACTTACGCAGATGCTTGGACAGCCTTGTTAATCAAACTCTTAAAGATATTGAGATAATTTGCATAAACGACTGTTCGCCGGATAATTCTTTGATTGTTCTCAAAAAATATGCAAAAGCGGATAATAGAATAAAAATAATTGACTTTGAGAAAAATCAAGGAGTTAGTGCAGCTAGGAATGCGGGAATAAAAATAGCAAGAGGTGAATATGTTGGAACTATTGATCCAGATGATTATATTGATTTAGATTATTATGAGAAACTTTATTTAAAAGCAAAGAAAACAAATGCAGATGTGGTTCATGCAAATCTAAAAGCTGGTAAAGTAGGCTCTGATAAAGAATATGTCAATTCGATAAAAAAAATGGGAAAAATATATTCATTGTCCAGTCATTGCTTGGCGATTTATAGAATGGATCTTTTACTTAAATATTCATTGGAATATCCTAGAGGAATTAAATATAGTGAGGATCTTGTATTTTTAGCTAAGGCGTTATTTTTCGCAAATAAAGTTGAATCCGTAAATAATGTATTTTATCATTATATTAGAAGGGATGATTCCGCTTCTGTTAATATTGGAGTAAGAATTCGTAAATTTTATGGAATGCCATTGACATTTGATTTTATAAATAAAACTATTACGAATAAAAAAGAATATGGTCATTTTTTTTGTCATTTTTTTTGTCATTTTTTTGGTAATTTATGTTATTTATTGCCGAGAATTGCTCCAGAATGGAGAAAAGTATTTGTTCAAGATATGATTGAAATTTATAAAAAACGCAAATATCCAATAATTTGGGGGAAAAAAAACAGTTATATAGAAGATTACGATTTGGAAGACGTAGATGCTTTGCTTAGAAAAATAATCAATAATTTATCTAAGCCTTATGACAAAATAAGAATAGGAAATTTGCAAAACCGCTATATATATATATGGGGCACAGGTGTAGATGGCCCAAAGGTATTAATGCAATGCGAAAGTAATGATTGGAAAATATCAGCTTTTTTAGATTCTAATCAGAATGTAAAGGAATTCAAAGGATATAAAGTTAAACGACCGGAGCAAGTTTTGAATAAATTGAAAAAAGATTTTTTCATAATAATTGCATCAAGAAAATATGGAAAGGAAATAGCGAAGACTTGTAGGGACTTTGGTTTGAAAAGAGGGATTGATTTTTGGAAACCGAAATCAACGATGGTATGAAAGGGAGGTATTAAAATGAAAACAATCTTAATTCCCGGAGGTGCAGGGTACATAGGCTCACACACGGTTCGAGCTCTTGTGGATGCAGGCTTTGATTGCGTAATTTACGATAATCTTTCCGAAGGACATAGAGAAGCAGTCAAAGGTTTTGAGCTTATTGAAGGTGATTTGCTGGATTATGAAAAACTTGTACAAGTGTTTAAAAATCGTAAAATTGACGGGGTGGTTCATTTTGCTGCATTTGCTCTTGTTGGTGTAAGTATGAGAGAGCCTTTGGCTTATTATCACAATAATGTAACGGGAACTCAGAATCTTTTAACTGCAATGTTTAATGCAGGCGTGAAAAATATAGTATTTTCATCAACTTGTGCCACTTATGGTGATGTGAAAACTACGCCGATAAATGAATCATTTTTAACAGAGCCTTGCAATCCTTACGGTGAAACAAAGCTTGCCGTTGAGAAAATGCTTAAATGGTGCGATGTTGCTTATGGCATAAAATATGTGTGTCCTCGTTATTTTAATGCGGCGGGGGCTATGCCTGATGGCAGCATAGGTGAAGACCATAAGCTGGAAACGCATTTGATTCCGCTTGTTTATCGTGCAATTCTTAAAAATGAAACTGTATCTGTATTTGGCAATGACTATCCAACCCGTGATGGAAGTTGCATTCGCGATTATATTCATGTTTGCGATTTGGCAGATGCACACGTACGGGCGTTGAAGTATTTGTTTAGTGGCGGCGGTAGCATGTCTGTTAATTTGGGAACAGAATATGGCGCATCGGTATTTGAGATAATCAAGATTGCGGAACTGGCAAGTGGTAAAAATGTGAATTATAATATTGCTCCGAAACGAGAGGGAGATCCGCCTATACTGGTTGCAGATGCATTGCTAGCAAAAGAAAAGTTGGGATGGAGTGCTGTACTTGGGTTGAAAGATATTATGACTGATGCGTGGCAATGGCATAAAAGCCATCCGGATGGATATGGGAGTTGAAATGCATTTACACAAAACTGCAAGAAAGAGCAAAAGTAAGGGGTAAATTTTACTATATTACGCACTATGTCAGAAATAATTCACACTGCATATTGCCTTGACGATGGATACGCCGAATGTACTTGTGTCTCAATGGCTTCTATGCTTGCAAATACAAAATCAAAAATACACTTTCATGTGATCTCTAACCGATTATCAGATGAAAATAAAGCTAAATTATCTTCATTATCTGAGCGTTTTTCGCATGGGAAGTGGAGTTTTCATGAATTCTCATTTGATAGTAATAAATTTGAAATAGGTAATACATATTTGACAATAGAAACTTACTACAGATTTTTTCTTCCTGCAATTTTGCCTGATTTAGAACGTATTTTGTATATAGATGGCGATACTGTTATAAATGGTGATATATCAGAGTTATATAATACTAATTTGGGAGCTCATACTGCTGGAGTAATAGTTGATTCGTTTAGTTCGAAATTAACTGAAAGAAATAAAGCAATAGGTTTTAATAATGATGATTTATATTTTAACGCAGGAGTAATACTCATAGATTTAAGAAAATTTAAAAAATATAAATTCGACAAACAAATTTCAACTATTATACCTAAATTATATAAAAAACTGAAAAAGCTCAATCAAGGTTGGTCTGCCGACCAGGAGTTATTGAATTATAGGTTCAATGCTGATAAATCAGCTTTATTCTTACCTTTAAAATACAACTTTATGGACAGGGCTCGCAATTATGTGGCTCCGCTACCATACCGCCGCAATTGCTATGAATTAAAAGATTGGGCTTTGGCATATTCGAATCCTGTTATAATACATTACAATGCCAGTAAACCTTTTCCATTAGATGGAACTATTAAGCATTCATATAATTGGCGTTTATATTACAAATACAAAGCTTTTACTCCATTTTACGATCCACTTGACGAAAAACGAATAACTGAATATAATCATCGCGAACAATGTACTAAAGGGTCTTTCCTTCCAACAAGTTTTTATATACAATGGTTTTGGAGAGATATATTCACTAATTCCGCAAAAGAAGTAAAATCGGCTATAGGAAATCGCAAACTTGCATTCTGGGGTGCAGGAAAGCATATTACTCATATAATGGCAGTATTTGCATCATGTGGTTTATACCCAGATATAGTAGTTGATGGCTTACCATCTAATTATGGTACAGGAGTATTTGAATATACAGTACAATCGGCAGAAATGCTGCAAGGAAAATCTAGCGAGTATTTTGCTGTACTTTGTATGCAGACAAAAAAAGCTTATAATGCTGTAATCGAAGTGCTCAATAAATATGGTTATGATGAGAATGGATTTATGCATGCTTATGCAGAAGTGTATGAGCGAGAGAATAAATTTTATAACAGCTAAGAGGATTTTAAAATGAATCATGTTAAAGTTTCAGTTGTAGTTCCGGTTTACAATATGGAACCGTACCTGCGCAAGTGCCTAGACAGTTTAGTTAACCAAACTCTAAACGACATTGAAATAATTTGCGTAAACGATTGCTCGCAGGACGATTGTCTGGCTATACTTAATGAATATGCGGAAAAAGATAGCAGAATAAAAATAATAGATTTTGAAAAAAATCAGGGTGTGAGTAAAGCTAGGAATGCTGGAATGAAAATGGCTGTAGGAGAATATACAGGTTTTTGCGACCCCGATGACTATGTGGACCTAGATTTTTACAATAAACTTTACAATAAAGTAAAAGAAACGGGTGCAGATATTGCTCATTCAAATGTAAAACAGAAGCAATTAAATGATTTAAAGGAATATATTTTATTTCCTCATAAATTTAAAGGAACTTTTGCTAATGCTTTAATGTGGTTTGTGCAATGTATATACAGAACAGATTTATTGCGTAGAAATAAAATAGAGTTTCCACTGAATATTATTTGGTCCGGAGAAGATCATTGCTTTTTAGTTAAAGCTTTGATTTTTGCAAATAGATTAGAATATGTGCATAATATATTTTATCACTATATAATAAACAGCAACAGTTCTGTTATAAAATCTCTTTCTATAGAATCTGTTCATCAATTGCCTCAGTTTTATATAATTGAGCTGTTAAATAGCAGCAATGTTAGCAAGGAATTTTACTTGAAAATATTTTATATATTTTTTAACAGGTTTATTATATTATATAACCGTTTTACCACAGAAAGCCGACCCCTGATAATATCTGGCTTTGAACAATATTATGGCTTGTGTAAGTATCCAGAAGATATTAAAATTTGGATTCCGGTTTCTATTTGCATAGGAATCAATTCTTTTGAGGAGTTATTCTTTCTTTTAAAAAAAGAGTCTGAGGAAAGTGCTTATCCGCAAATATCCATAAAACAGCAAATCTTAGAAGAACGGAAGCTTTATGTATGGGGTACAGGGAGAAATGGCATAGATGCATTAGTTCAATGTGATAATAATGGTTGGAAAATAGAGGCGTTTTTGGATTCAGACCCTCAGCTTGAAGATTTTCAAGGTTACAATGTGTTGCTGCCGCATCCTTTGTTGAATTCCAAAGATAGAGATTTTTTCATAGTTATTAGCTCAAAGGCTTATGCTGGTGAAATTGCTCAAAGCTGCGAAGAAGCAGGGCTTAAAGAGGGCGAAGACTTTTGGAAACCGGAGTTGACTTAAATTTACTATATTAACATAATGAATTGCTCTCCAAAAATTTCTATTACGGTTCCGATTTACAATGTTGAACCATATTTGCGCAAGTGTTTAGATAGCTTGGTTAACCAAACTCTAGAAGATATTGAAATTATTTGCATTAATGACTGCTCTCCTGATAACTGCCTAGTTATACTTAATGAATATGCGGAAAAAGACAATAGAATAAAAATAATAGATTTTGAAAAAAATCAAGGCGTAAGCGTAGCTAGAAATACGGGAATAAAAACGGCCACAGGCAAATACATCGGTTTTTGTGACCCTGATGATTATGTGGATTTAGATTTTTTCAAGAGACTTTACGAAAAAGCAGAAGATACTGGTGCAGACATTGCTCATTCAAATGTAAAACAGAAAGAATTGAACGACCAAAAAGAATACATATTATTTCCTTACAAAACTGGGACTATTGCAGAAAATTTAATGATATTTTGGCAATGCATATATAAAACAGATTTATTGCGTAGCAACGAAATAGAATTTCCGTTGAATATTATTTCTCCTGGGGAAGATCATTGTTTTTTAGTTAAAGCGTTAATTTATGCAAATAAAAAAGAATTTGTACAGGATGTATTTTATCATTATATAATAAACAGCAATAGCTTTGTCTCAAAGCCTCTTCATATAGAATCAGTTTATCAATTGCCTCAATTTTGTATGGCACAGCTGTTAAATAGCAGCGAAATTAGCATAGAATTTTATCTAAAAATATTTAGAATTTTCTTTTACAGATTTATTCAATTCTATCATCGCTTTACTGCTGAAAGTAAATCATTGATGCCGTCCGGCTTTGAGCAGTATTGCCGCTTATGTAAATACCAAGAAAATTTTGGTTTTTCGATCCCGGTTTCTTTTTTTGTAAATTGCTATTCTAACGCATGGCTTTCAATTTCTTCTTTTATAAAAGCTAATGCCTGTGAGGGATTATTCTTTTATTTAAAAAATGAGCAAGAGAAAAAAGCTTATCCGCAAATATCCATAAAGCAGAAAGTTTTAGAATGCCGGAAGCTTTATGTATGGGGTACCGGAAAAAATGGCTTGGATGCCTTAATTCAGTGTGATAACAATGGTTGGAAAGTAGAAGCTTTTTTAGACTCTAATCAACAGGTCATAGCGTTTCAAGGTTACAATGTATTGCAACCGCAGAAATTTCTGGAATCTAAAAATAGAGATTTTTTTATAGTGATCAGTTCTACAACTTATGCAAACGAAATTGCCAAAAACTGCGAGCAGGCAGGGTTTAAAGAAGGCGAAGATTTTTGGAAACCAAATTTTGGAGAGCAATAATGGAAAAGATTATAATTTTCGGTGCTGGCATTTGGGGGAAAAGAGCATTTGAGCATTATGGTGAAAAAGTTGTGGACTTTTTTTGCGACAATAATAATGAAAAAGCCGGTCAATTTTATTGTGGAAAGAAGATAATTTCTCTTAATCAATTAAAAAAGATTCATTCAGGCTATACAATTGTTATCGCGGTTGCGAATTTCTATCCAATAGCAGCGCAACTTTCACAACATGGAATTGAAAATCATATATACTTTATCATTGAATTTAATGCAATTAAACTTGCTGAAGAGAAAAAGCTTGCTTGCATAGAACTTAAAGAAAATAAAATGCTTGCCAATTATGTAAAAAATAAAGATATGTTATGCGATTATCCATATTTATTCGGAAAAATTCCTGAATTTATAACTACAAAAAAACAAATTCTAAATGTAGATGAAGATATTCCTTATTTTTTCAAAGACTTATCCAAGCCTCTTTTTATTCGCAATTTAAGCCATCCAAATCATATGAAGTTTTTATTCGACAATGTTCGTGCAAGCGAAGATGTTGCTATGGATAACCATATTTATTTGCACTATGCGAATGAGCAAAAATTTTTGGAAATGTTATGCCAATGTGATTTGAAGCCTTTGTTAAAACAGCGGAAGTTTGTATTTTTGATAGGGGAACAAAATAAAAGTATCTATCCCATAAATTTTAAGAAAAGATATAATATTGACTATGAATCAATGCCTTTTAAACCATTAAGAGTAAATGAATTAAAAAGAATTGTTATTTATAATGGGCTTCCTGCTTCTGGACAGGATTTCCTTTTTCAAATTTGTGCAGTGAATAAAAATATATTGCCAATTTTGGTTCCAACACCATTTTTGTATTTACCAAAATTAAAAAAAGAAGTATTAAAGATGGAATTTAACATAAATGATTTATCTTGCCATAGAACTTGTAGAACTCCAGAGAAATATTTTTCATTGCGGGATCCTGATATATTCTACTTTTTATGCGCAACTTTTTATAATAACAGAGAACAGAAAAATGCATCAAGAATTTCTCCAACTATACTGCTTGATCCGCATCACGATGTAAATAACTCATTTAGAAATGTATATAAATCATTCCGATACAGAAAAGGTATGACGTTGGTTCGTAACCCAGTTATGCGTTTTGGTTCTGTTATAAAATCGAAGTTTTTCGGAGATGATGAAAGTTGTTTTTTTAAAGATGTTTTACGAGTATTATATTTACCAACATTTTATGGAGAAAATGGCAAGCACAATTGTTTTAAATTAGAATCATTAAAAAATAATCCTATAAAGGGAGTAAAGGAATTATGCAAATATTTTCAAGTTCCGTTTGACAAAAGCATGCTACATCCAGAAAAATGCCAGTATGTGACTACTAGTACAAGCTCAACGGGAAAGAAAGTTATGGGATTTGAGCCTACTCCTAAAAGAAATATTTCTGAAGAACTTTCGGAATGGGATCTGCAGCGATTAACTCCGCTTTTTGAGCCTATTTTGCAATGTTATGGTTATGAATATAAAAAATATGTGCCTCTGCCGGAAAAAAGCATAAAAAAGATTTACTCAGAGTCTTTTTTGTTTGAGAAAAAAATAAAAGTGACTGATAGAAATTTATTCCTAGAAACTATGTTGCAAATTTTTAATTTGGTAAAAAACGGAAAGTGTTATTTACCGCCGCTTATTGATGTAGAACCAAGAGGTTAATATGAAGCAGATTATATTTTACGGAGATGGTCGTAATGCAGCAGAAAAGTTAAACCATTGCAAATATCTCAAAATTCCTGTGAATTATGTGCCAATTTATTTTACGGCACAAGATTGCAAGCAGATGAATTGCTTAATGCGATAATATCTGCAATGCAATTTCGCCTGGCGTAAAGGTTCCGTCTCCATTTACCGTCAAATGCGGATTTTTTGGGTACTCAAAACTAGGTTCCTCTTTTAATTCGGAATACAATCCTTTTTTATTTCTCGTTTTCAGTACAGAAAACGGAACCTTTAAGTAAACTTCCGTATAACCGCTTATGTTTGCCGCATTCCATTCCCTAAGAACATCAAACATCGCGATTGTGCAGCAAACAACGGTTAAACCCTGCTCTGCAAGCATTTTGCACAGTCTGGCGTAGATAAAACCGAGGTTTTTCCGCTCTTCATACGAATATCCAAAGGAATCTCCAAATACGCTTCTCATAATATCGCCGTCTAAAAACACAACATTGCGATTTTGCTTGCGCAAAAGATCAACGAGAATCTCACCAACGGAAGTTTTTCCTGCACCCGATAAACCAGTTATCCAATAAACCATAAGGTTGTAATATACAAAATGCAGGGTTTAGTTTTCTATTTTTAACAAATGATTAAAAAAGTTTATGTTGGTATGAGTGCTGATTTAATACACCGTGGGCATATCAATATCATTAATGAAGCCGTTAAATATGGAGAAGTCACTGTTGGCTTGCTTACCGATAAGGCTATAGCCAGCTATAAAAGATTGCCTTACCTTGATTTTGAGCACAGAAAAATAATCATTGAAAATGTCAAAGGTGTGAGCCGAGTTGTGCCACAGGAAGAATTAAACTATGTTCCTAATCTAACAAAACTGAAGCCGGATTATGTTGTTCACGGTGATGATTGGAAAAACGGTGTGCAAAAAAATACAAGGCAGCAGGTTATAGATTGCTTGGCACAGTGGGGTGGGGAGCTAATAGAAGTTCCATACACAAAAAATATATCTTCAACAAAACTTAATGAAGCGGTAAAAGAAGTTGGCACAACTCCTGAAATAAGAATGAGAAGGCTAAAAAGACTGATGGATGCCAAGCCTTTGGTCAGGATTATTGAGGCTCATAACGGGCTTACTGGCTTGCTGGCAGAAAATACAGATGTAACTGTCAACAATATGAAGCAGGAATTTGATGGTATATGGATAAGCAGCTTAACCGATTCAACATCAAAAGGAAAGCCAGATATAGAGTATGTAGATTTGACATCAAGGCTAGCCACAATCAGCGATATATTGGATGTTACCACAAAGCCTGTGATATTTGACGGTGACACCGGTGGCATTCCCGAGCATTTTGTTTATACGGTCAAGTCGCTTGAAAGGCTGGGCATATCAGCTATTATCATTGAAGATAAAATTGGGCTTAAGCAGAATTCATTGTTTGGAACCGATGTTGAACAGCATCAAGACACTATTGATAATTTTTGCCATAAGATAGCTGTTGGCAAAAAAGCGCAGGTTACCGATGCCTTTATGATTATTGCCAGGATTGAAAGCTTAATATCAAAAGCGGGAATCGCAGATGCGCTCAAACGAGCCCAAGCATATATTAATGCCGGCGCAGATGGCATAATGATTCACAGCAGAGAAAAAACTCCGGATGAGGTGTTGAGTTTTTGCCAGGAATACAACAAGCTTGACAACAGGAAACCGCTGATAGTTGTTCCAACCACTTACAATCGCATCACGGAGAAGGAATTGAGCCAGGCTGGCGCAAACATAGTTATTTATGCAAATCATCTATTGAGAAGCGCATATCCTGCTATGCTGAAAACCGCAAAATCCATTCTTGAATTCGGGCGTTCTTATGAAGCGGAAAATAACCTTATGCCTATTTCCGAGATAATCAACCTGATTCCTTATGGAGAAAAGCAATGAGCCAAAAAGAATACATTGGCATTGGGGCTATTGAGAGCTTGGATAAAATTCTTGGTGACTATCAAGCAGACAAAGTTTTTCTTGTTTGCAGCAAAAAAGCTTTTACTGATTGCGGAGCGGCAGCTCATATTGACAAGATAAAAAATGTGCAGTTTGTGCAATTCAATGATTTTGAAATAAACCCGAAGATGGAAGATGTTAACAAGGGGATAGAGCTGTTTTTGCATAGCGAGGCAAAAGCTATTGTTGCTGTGGGAGGTGGAAGCAGCATTGATATGGCTAAGCTGATACGCCATGTTTCCGAGCAAAGGAAGTTGCCTTTTATTGCGGTTCCGACAACGGTTGGCTCTGGCAGTGAAGCAACGAGTTTTGCTGTTATGTATGTCAATAAGGTCAAGCAGTCAATTGCGGATATTTCAATTTTGCCTAATGTTGTGATAATTGATCCGAATCTTTCCTTGTCTCTGTCATCATACAATGTTGCGGTAACTGGAATGGATGCCTTGTGCCACGCCATAGAAGCGTATTGGAGCATACATTCCACCGACGAGTCAAAAAAATATGCAAAAGAGGCGATTGCAATTGTTTTGGGCAATTTGGAAAAAGCCGTTCACAGCCCTTCGGTTGAATTGATAGCAAATATGGCCAAGGCAGCAAACTTAGCCGGAAAAGCGATTAACATCAGCAAAACAACTGCGGCCCATGCGGTGTCTTATACGCTGACATCGTATTTTGCGATTCCTCACGGGTTGGCGGTTTGCCTGACTATGCCGGATTTATTTGTCTATAATGATGAAGTAACGGAAACGGACATTGAAGATGCAAGAGGAGTTCGCTATGTCAAGCAGGTTATTGATGAAATAAACCAGTTGTTTGGCGGGAAGGATAGCAAAGAAACGAGTGTTATCATAGAGCAGTTCATTAACAAATTGGGTTTATCTACAAAATTGTCTTTTTACGGAATAAAGCATAGCGATATAGATTTGATATTGAATAACATTAACGCTGAAAGGCTCAGTAACAATCCCAGAAGAGTTGAGAAGAGTGAAATTCGGAGAATTCTTGAGGGAAGGTTGACTTAAATGTTATGCTTGACCTCCACGTCCACACCACGTTCTCCGACGGGCAATACACCCCGGAAGAAATTGTAAACCTTGCCGTGCAAGCCGGCATAGACACGCTTTCCATCACCGACCACGATTCAATAGCAGGCCTGCCTTCCGGCAAGGCCGCCGCCGACAAAGCGGGAATAACATTCATAAACGGCATTGAAATAAGCTGCCAGGGGAATCGTGAGCTGCATTTGCTTGGCTACAACTTTGATTTCAACGAACCGGTTTTAGCGGCAACTTGCATGAAGTTTGCCAGGCTTAGGGAAGAGAGGGCGCATAGAATAATAGATTTTCTGCTTGAAAAAGGCGTGAAGATTTCCATTGACGATGTGGGAGAAGCTGCGCACGGTTCGGCAATCATAGGCAGGCCGCACTTTGCGCAGGTTTTGCTCAAGCACGGTTATGTTGCAACTATTCGGGAAGCTTTTGACAAATACTTGGCAGTAGCGGATTTTGACAAAATAGAGCGTCCCAAACCAACCGCAGAAGAGGGAATCTCGCTTATAAAAAATGCAGGCGGAATTCCTGTTTTGGCACATCCATCCTTGTTGAAACTGAAGCCCGAAGCGGAAGAAGAGTTTATTAAGCAACTTGTTGGGCTTGGGTTGATGGGAATGGAATGTATTTATAGTTTGCATTCGCATGAGCAGGTTGAGCATTATTGCTCTCTTGCGGAGAAGTATAATTTGATTGTGACTGGCGGCAGTGATTTCCATGGAGAGAAAATAAAGCCGGAGATTAAGTTGGGGGTATTTTTCAAATGATTAAATGGGGAATTATAGGAACTGGCTCTATGGCACAGTTGTTTGCGGAAGGGTTAAAGCATGCTCCCGGCGCAGAACTTTTTGCTGTTAGCTCAAGAACCAAAGATAAAGCTCAGGAATTTGCGAGTAAATTTTGCGCAAAGAAATTTTATGGCACTAGAGATGATATGCTTGCAGATTCGGAAATAGACATAGTCTATGTAGCAACTCCTAATAATTGCCACGCACCTGACTCAATTGCCTCACTCAATGCCGGGAAAGCCGTTTTGTGCGAAAAACCTTTTGCTTTGAATTCTTCTGAGCTTGAAAGTATAATTGCTGTTGCTACAGAAAAGAAATTATTTTTAATGGAAGCTCTTTGGACTAATTTTTTGCCGAGCTTTAAGAATTTCGTTGAGCTTGCGAATAGTGGCGCAATAGGCGAGCCATTGCTTTTGCAGGCAGATTTTGGGTACAACTCTCCTTTTGATGCAAAGAAGTGGCGAAACGACCCTGCACAAGGTGGGGGCTCAGTTTATGACATCGGGATATATCCAATCTTTGCGGCTATGAAAATTTTTGGCGAGCCTGAAAAGATGGAAACAATAAAAATTCCATCGCCGTCCGGCACAGACCAGACTGCAGTCATTCAAACATTGCACAAAAATGGCAAAGTGGCAATGCTGGCCTCAT
>Ga0209755_10001509_pt1 | contig 35761 bp, 45 predicted proteins | sample TergutCo191P1_FD_187301 | JGI IMG/M metagenome (GOLD analysis project Ga0209755, IMG submission 187301) | Cornitermes sp. P1 segment gut microbial communities from Petit-Saut dam, French Guiana - Co191P1 (SPAdes) (version 2) | ecosystem: Host-associated > Arthropoda: Insects > Digestive system... | reverse complement strand
TATTATTGATTGGAGTATTCCCGGACAATCTATTTTCGACCGCAAGAAGCCGCTTGCTGACGCGACTATTCGCCGAATAGCAGCAGGGATTGAAAAATATTGGGGTGATTATGCAGAACCGTTCCTTGCGACTCTTTATGGAACAGGCGGCGTACGTTCACTCGATGCGCCGTTATCATCGGTTTCATGTGTGGCGCATCACGCTCTTATTCAACCTATGTTACTCGGTCAGCAATCCTGCGCAGCGGCGCGACCTGTTGAAGAACCATGTCCGACAGTGGCGACTGCCGGTGCTATTTCTCTCATACAGCCATTTATAACCAGGTATCAAGGCGACCATGATGGAAAACAGGACGGCGATAGCCGGAATCATAAAATCGAGCGTCCTCTGCCCTGCGTTGATACCAGTAACCGTTACGCGCTTGTAGAACCATTGATTATCGAATATTACGGCAACGGCGGCACAGAGCCTGTCAGCAGCCCATTAAAGACGGTTACGACCAAAGATCGGTTTGCTCTCCTTGAGCCTTTTATTTTGCCGAATGAAGGTTATTATCGCGGTAATAAAGCGCGTTCTCTTGATACTCCTTTGAACGCCGTAACATCTCGCGGCGCGGGTGGTATTGTAACGCCGCTTATAATGGGACACCAATCCGGTCAATCACCGCGACCGGTGGATCAGCCGGTTCATTCTGTTTTAGCTCAAGGAAGAATAAACCTTATTGAAGCAGTAGGTTTCGATATACGCTTCCGAATGCTTAAGAACCATGAATTAAAGAAAGCGCAGGGTTTTGACGGCGAGTATATCATCAAGGGAAACGTGACTGAACAGACGAAGCAAATCGGCAATGCTGTGCCGCCGCCGCTGGCAAAGGCTTTAACCAAAGCGGCATTGAGCGCATGACAAAGGGAGGGGTATTTAAAAATGAAAGATAATTTACCATTTTTTTCACATGATAATAATGCGAGAAATCATCCAAAAATGAAAGCGTTAATCGCCGAATATGGGTACGAAGGATACGGCAGATTTTGGGCTTTAAACGAACGTATAGCAGAATCCGCTGGCGCTTTTATCAACATATCAAGGAAAGTAAATAAACTTGATCTAGCTAAAGAATTAGGTCTTGACGGTGAAAGTCTTAATAAATTTCTTGTATTTTTATCTGATCCAGAGATTGACCTCATTAATATAAAAGACGATAAAATTACAACGGACAGATTAACCGAGTGCTTTAGTACGGTTAACAAAGAAAGGGAGAGGAGGAGAAAACCACAAAACGCCGAAATGACGGTACAAAACGCCGAAATGACGGTACATTTTGATACAGATGAAATGAAAGAAGATGAAATGAGATCAAATGAAATAAAAGAAGATGATGATGATACAAAAAATCATCAGTCATCAGTTAATTTTAAAAATATTAAAAAGACCGCTAATTCACTGGGCTTTTTCCTGAACAAGAAACAGGCTAATGCTTTTCACTGTTTAAACCCGACCTGGTTACAAGGCAGTTATAATTTTCTCGTCTTTGCTGCGGAAAAAATTAAACAAGACCGTGTAGACTCTGAAAAATCACATAGCGAATGGGAACGAATATTTGCTGCAGGGTGGAAATGTGAGTGGTGGCTTGATGAATATCCTATCTGGCGTGAGAATAAATTAAAAAGCGAAGTCGTTCGCTCGCTGGATAAAATACGCATAACACCGCCAGAAAAATGTCCACATTGCAACGCTGACACCGGAGAAAAACAAGAATGCCCTGAATGCAAAAGTATAATTATTTATTGCGATGATAAAAAAACGTGGATAGCTGAAAATTTATCAAACAATCTGCCTTTATCGGATGCGCTTAAAACTATTGCACGACTAAATAACGAGCCGGATTTTTAAAAATAAAAACGGCAATTTTACGGTTGTAAAATATTTTTTTAAGTGTATTTCATCCTGACATCAGGATGAAATAAAAAACAACCCTCTGTCGCGCTCTAGTGGCGGCTAGAATCAATTATTTTAAACAAAAACGAAGCGGTATACCACAACGACCTGCGATTGATTCTAGCTATGTTCTAGAGCGAAATTCGGGGGTATTACGTTATGCGAATTGTGCGAATTATGCTATTTGTGTAAAGTAATATTTATATTTATATTTGCAAATTAATATTTTTTATGATATATTTTTTTGTATTAAATAGTTTTTTATATAATTGTATTTATGAGGGGTGTTAATGCAAGGGTATTTTCGCGTAACATGTGAAGACGTTGTCGGACGTGCCTATTATGAGAAAACCTACAGGTGATGTATCGACAATGAACGAGAAATTTGGAAGATGGACTGTTTTATCGGTCGCTCAAACTGGTAAGCATATATATCTTAATTGCCGATGTGGTTGCGGAACCGAGAAGGTTGTAAACCGCGAGACATTGCGTAATGGCAAAAGAGGACGGGCTTAAGGCAGGCGCGGCAACGCGCTTTTCGTCAACTAAAAAAAAGGAATAATTATGTCTAATCCAGTAGGAAATCCAAATATTACAGAAGCAGGAAAAAAAACGCAATTCTCAAAAGAGCGTCAGCCTATGAATAATGGACGGAAACCTTCTAAGTTAAAAAAATGGATAAAGGAACTCGATTTATCAAAAACAGACGTAAATGCTGTCTTTAAAAATTTTCTGTACGGCAAATCAAACGCCGAAATAGAAGACTTAATCAATGACAAAGAAAAGAGAGATAAGCTTCCCTTCGGTCTATCTTTGCATCTTACCGTTCTTATTAATCAAGCCAAAAAAGGAGACGGCAAACATTTGGAAACGATACATTATATGCTATACGGTAAACCAAAAGAATCTGTAGAGGTATCCGGATTACAACTAAAAGTTATAACAGAGGAGCAAGCCGAAGCACTTGAAACATGATGAAATTACACGAAAAGCAAAAGGAATTATATTTTAAACTATTTCCTTCCGCAGATAATATTTTAGCAGAAGGCGGAGGCAGGAGCGGAAAAACCGCATGTATACTTGATTATATATTTTCAAGGGCTGTGAGATTTCCTGGAACCGATCATTTAATTGGACGTTTAAGATTTGCTCATGCAAAACAGTCTATCTGTTTTCAATCCGTACCAAAGTTAGCAAAACTTGACAACCTTAATTATGACAAATTTTTAAGCAGAACCGAATGGTTTTATAAAATACCGACAGCATCTGAGGATTCAAGAATTTGGATCGGCGGATTCGATGACAAGGATCGTACCGAAAAAATTCTCGGTAATGAATACGCTACGATTTATTTTAATGAAGCGAGTCAAATTCCGTACGATACAATTGAAACAGTTTCAACAAGACTGAACCCACCTAAAGGAGTACCAGGCAAACGAATATTTGATTTAAATCCGCCGTCAAAAAAACATTGGGCTTATAAAATATTTCACGAAAGAAAATTCCCGGACGGCAGAGACGTTCCTGAAAATGATTACAAGTGGATAAAAATAAATCCTGTTGATAATCCAAATGTATCTGAGCAGTATTTTGAATTTCTTGATTCCTTATCTGCCGCAAAAAGACAGCGATTCAAAGACGGCGAGTATCAAGATGATGGAGGCACGCTATGGAAGCGCTCGTGGATAAAATATGACAGTATTAAAAAAAATTATCAGCGAATTGTTATAGGAATTGATCCTTCGGGAAGTGTGGAAGGAGATGAAATTGGCATAGTAGCGGCAGGTCAATGTAATGACGATCTTTATGATGTCCTAGATGATTATTCGTTACATGGTACACCAGCAGAATGGGCTGCTGAGGTAGTTAGTTTATATCATAAATGGAATGCAGATATCGTCATAGCGGAGAGTAATTTCGGCGGTGATATGGTAACACATACTATTCAAACCTTAGATAAAAGTGTAAACGTTAAACTGACACATTCATCAAGAGGAAAACTTGTAAGAGCAGAACCAGTAAGTGCACTGTATGAACGCGGCAAAGTAAATCACAGAATGCCTTTTTTAATTCTTGAAGATGAAATGTGCACCTATGACGGAAACGGTAAATCACCGAACAGATTAGATGCCAGCGTATTTGCGTTGACAGAATTGTCAGGATGTAGTGATAATTACATTGAGCTTGACGATGATACACGAAGATTTTTTCACGGTAGATAATATAGGAGGGATAATGGGTTTAAAATTGTTTTTAAAAAACGCTAAAGCGAGTTTTGAGGATTTTTGGACTAATTCACAAGACAGAGATTTATCAAAACAACCGCATGGAACAATATCAGCCGCTAAAAGAGAAATGAAAGGCGGCAAACCAGCGAACGAACAAATATTAAAAGGTTTATATACAGGCTCAGGTCAAGATATGGCTTTGGCTTCGTACCTATCTGGCGGAATGGTTGATGTATCTAAAAACTTAACAGGCGTTCCAGGAATAATACCGGACAAAGGTCAGGACGATACGCTTCTAAAAAAAATATACCCATTAGTTGTTGATGAGTTCCCTGTGCTAATTGTTACGATGCTAACACAAGGGACTGCGTGGCGTTGGGCGCGCTGGAGCGATAAGCTCCATAAATTGACATGGGAAGTCATACCAGATTCTAGTATAACTTCGATAATAATAGAACTTGATACTGGAGAAATTACAGAGATATATACTAGCGATTTAATTGAGCATAATAAAGACGAAAATAATGTAGCAATCACAACCAGAAAAAGGCACATAACAAAAGAATTAATAACAGAGGAGTGGAAAGGAAATATAAATAAATTTGTTCAGTATAAAAATACATTTGGTTTTTTACCGATACCTTTTAGCCATAGATGTTACGAAGGAGAGTGGAGAGGAAACTCAATTTACGCAAGATCGTTGCGTTATATGAAAGCTATTCACGACATCGCTTATAAGAGAGATGAAATTCTTGCTGACTTTGAACCAAAATTAATTCAAACGGTTAAAAATGTTGAAAAATGGATGTCGAACAACACGCCGCCGGATCAAAAGGGAAGCAAGAACGTGGTGATTGATCCTCACAGGATGAGACTTGTTGTAAATCAAGAAGGTGAAGAGACAAGGTTTGAATTTCTTCCTAGCGATGCAACTGCGCAGCATACCGCAGCGATCAAAGATAATGAGTTAAAAGTAATTAAAGGATCGGGTGTACCGGAATTATTATACGGCGCGATTGCTACCGGAAACCATGCTTCAACAGAAACAGATATTTTTATAGCTTTGGATCATATAAAAGGCATTAGACGCGAATTAACAAAAGCTACACAGCAATTAATAAATCAATCGCTTCAAATCCTTGCTTTTATGCACTTTACTCAGCCACCGCAAGTATCGATACAGTGGGGAAATTTATCGCTGATGTCAGAAGAACAAAAAGCGAGGGTGATGAGTACATACGCTGCGGCGATTGTTCCGTTGCTTGGCAATGGCGCGATATCAAAGGAAGGAGCGTTTTTCTTCACAAAGGAATTGTATCCAGGATTTCCTGCTGAAGATGCCGTTCATTACATGGAAGGGCTTAGCGCGATGTTGGTCGAGCATTCAAGTAAGATCGGGCAGCCTGCTTTTGACATGGGAGGGTATTGATCGATTTATTACATTATAAATTTTTCATTAAAAAAATGGGGTTAAATGAAGCTAACTAGACAAGAATACTTCCAAAGACAACGCGATATCGGCAAGTCAGCGGTTATCACAGAGCAAGAAACCGCAAAGAAGATTCGCACTGTTACTCGTAAATATGTAGTTCCTCTTGTAAAGGAATATTTTGAAACAAGAAATATTATTTTTCCTGTTGAAGAGTTGTCAAAAGAAATAGATCAAATAATAAGAGAAGGAGCGGATAAAACTGTTTTACAGCTTGCAAGACTGCAAGAAGAAATGGAACAATCATTGCAGGAAAAACTAGGTATACCTGTTGGACATAAAACTAATGCCATAATAAAACAAAAACAATTAAACGCAAGTATGAAATATAAAGATACTGATTGGTTGGAGTATCGTAAAAAATTAAGAGAAGGAATTATAACAGAAGTACAATGGAAACTCTTTGAAAAAGAATATTATGACGAACGTCCTTCAAAGTTTGGTAGACAGTCATTTATGCCAGAAAGAATATATGGTCAAGGCTTTATTACATATCGCAGAGGCGAAGATGGTAAAATTATTTGGGATGACATTCCGCTTGAACAAGAATTCCAAAAGAGACACGACTTATCTACTCTTGTTTGGCAAGCAGTGGAAGATCAAGAACAGAAGATATTTGATGTTATTCGCGGAGGACGTGCTGCCGGAAGAGATGCTAAAGATATTGGTAGAGACCTTGAAGAATTTATCAATCATAGAGACGGCGGTAAAAGAGTTGTTGGACGCTGGATGGGGATGTTTCCTTCTACAGAAAAAGGTATACGAGATGCGTTTAAACGCGATTATTTAAAAGAGCATGGCGGACTTCAGTATGGTACAGACACTGCGAATAAATTATTAAAACAAGATGACGCTAAAGCATGGCTTGATCAAAAAATGGAAGGATTTAAGTTTGATCCAAAAACGGGCTTATCATTACGCGGTTCTCCAAAACTTCCTGACGCTGTAAGACAATACTCTGCGCGTCTCGGTAAAGCGGGACTTGATTACAGAACGATTGCTGTTATGCGAACAAAAACCGCAGAAATGATTTCGAGTGAACAGAAAAAAATCGCAATGAACAGCGATATATCATCGGGGTTAGTTGATTGGATACTGGAGAGAGGCAGAGACGCATGGAACTGTCGATGCGAGGATTTAGCGGCAGGTAGTCCATATCATGTTAATGACATGGTTGATAAACAAGGAAATCCTATCGATTGCCCTTTGCATACAAATTGTTCATGCGAGCTTCGACCGAGATTAAAAACTGACGAAGAAATACTCGCCACTTTCAGAGAAGAAATGGCTGAGGACTTGGCTACGATTCAAGGAACGCAGGAACAGCAGGACATGTTGGATAAGATAGAAGCAGTTATAGAACAAAGTCAGATTATAGACATAGATACTATATCAGGAGCAGGCAGCGATAATACAACCTCTTTAGTTAAATCATTTAATACTAACGATCGTGAAACAATTATTAATGGCTTTTCTAGAGAAATACCAGAAATTGAAAAATTAATAGGTATTCCACAAGGTAGACCTGCTACAATTAATGAAGCGCTTAATAATGTCAATCCATTATTTAATCCTATTAAAGAAATAGCAAATCGTAATTGTGCGAATAGTGTTGTTGCGTATGAATGTCAAAGAAATGGATATAATGTAAAGGCTTTATCTGAAGGAAATGATAATGACGAATCATATATTAAAAATGCCTTTAGCGCATTTAATTTAAAAGAAGGTGATATCGAGAGAGCCACAAAAGGGCGTGACGATTTAATTAATAAGTTAAATTCCGCTCGGTTTCCAGATGGTTCAAGATTCATTATAAGTCAAAGATGGTACAATTGCGGCACAGATAAACCAGGTCATGATTATATTGCGGAAAAAATAAATGGAGAAGTAAGGTTTGTTGATGCGCAGAAACATATAGATGATGCAAAGCATTTTTTATATAGAGTTCAAAAAGATAGAAAAGGAAATTATAATCTTTATTTTGCACGAATTGATGATAAATTATTTAAAAACGATCTTGATTTATCAAGAATAGTTACGACATCTAATACAAAGCTTGACAATTCAATTAATAAAAATATAATATATTATAAAAGGGAAATAATGACAAAAGTACAAGCATTCGAATTGTTAAAAGCTAGCAGAGCCATGGAACCGTATGATTCTAATGGCGATCCTGTGTATAGGCATATAGGAGAACATACTGAAGGAGATCATTCGTATAATTGGGTTGTTTACTGGTGTTCTCCAGAAGAACCTGATGATCGCTCTTATGCTTTTATGTATTATGTTGATAAAAAAACAGATGAAGTCAGTACATCAAGCGCACCTTTATGTGAACATGAATTAGCATATATAAGAAAAATGGCAATTTAATATGGGTAAACCTATCGACATTACTGGAAAAAAATACAACAAATTAATAATATTAGAATTTAGCCATAAAGACAGGGGAAGAAGATCGTATAGAAAATGTTTATAACCTTACTGTAGAAAAAGATCATACATATTTTGTAAACGGAATATTAACACACAATTGTATGTGCGAGTGGCGTCCGCGGCTCAAGACCGACGAAGAAATAATCGCTGCGTTCAAGGAGGAGATGGCTGAGGACTTGGCGACGATTCAAGGTACAGACGAGCAGCAGGCGATGATGGATGCGATTGATGCGGCGGAGACAGGTATATGTCCTTATTGCGGCAGAGCGTTTAATGCGAAGTGGGTTGATGGAAAATGTCCAGTTTGTGGGAAATATATTGGAACTGATAATATTTTTAAAAAAGAGGATTTTGAAAAATACAGAGCGGAAAATGAAAGGAAAAATGATGAAGTTATTAAAACAAAATTTCCTAATGAGATTTTTTTAGATGCAAATAATTTTGAATTTAAAAAAGGTGATAGGATTTACGATGTACCGACAGACTTAACAGGAATCAAAATATCACAATCAAGATATTATGAAGCTATTAAAGATGATGATAAAATGGAAATTCTTGCAAAGGAAATCAGGCAAGCAAATATATTAACAGAAAAAGGAGATGTGATATATTTAACACCAGAAAATAATAAAAATGAAAATAAGCAAAAAGAAGCAACTCCGGATGCTATTCGTAATGGTAGTATATTTGAATTTAAGACTGTAACAGTGGATGGTAATCGAAATCGAGTAGGAAAGAATTTTCGTGATTCGCGTAGTGTAAGACATTTCCAAAGTGAGAATGTCTTTATAAGTATTTTAAATCCAGATATTAAAATGGCAGATGCTTTAGCCAGTATACATGGTGTACTTAGCGACTCAAATTATACAGGAGGAACTGAAGGAACTTTAATACTTCATGTTGTTAGTGAGAATGAAACAAAGTATTTTAAAATAAAGGATTTAAAATAAAGCCGGACAGCCTTTTGAGCTGTCCGTAGGTACCCGGAGCTACAAAGCCGCATCGGGAGGTGGCTATTATATCAATATATAGCTTTTTATACCGCTTGTCAAGCGGAATCTAGAGATTTTTTGGAGGGTATAAATGATTGAAATAACAGAAGCTGAATATGAACGCCGAGCGGGAGATATACAACGATTTTCACCCAATGTGGGAAAGCCAACGTAAAATACAACTTGACGCAGAGGAACGTTTTAATAAAAATCTTTTCATGTGAAGAAATACTCGCCACTTTCAGAGAAGAGATAGCTGAGGATTTGGCAATTATTCAAGGGACAGACGAGCAGCAAGCTATTTTAGATCAGATTGATTCCGAGTTAGATAAGACATATATGACAAGCACAGATTCATTAGCTGGAAAAGGTGAGGAAGACAACGAATTTATAAATAAAGATAATATTGTATCTTCAAGCTTAAGACAAAACGAACCAGCTATTGCAAAATCTCTAATAGCTGAAAAACAAATGAGAACATTTGGAAATGAAGCGACATATATATTTGACAAAAATGGAAATAAAGTATTTGAAAATTTATGGGGAACTACGCATGAGGTAAATCTTGAAGGTGGAAAAATATCAGGAAATACCGTTACTCATTTTCACTTATCCGGTGGTACGTTTTCAGAAAAAGATATTACACGGCTTGTCACTTTTAATGGAGCAGAGTTTAGGGCAACAACTGAATCGGGTATAACTTATAGTATGAGAAGAGGAGATAATGCTCATGGTTCAATTGTCGGCGCTTATAATAAAGCGATGAAAAGTATAAGAAAGGACGCAGATTCCTACGCATTAAAAAACAGCAGTACTGCAGAGACTTTTAACATCCTAAAAAATACGAAAATTAAACAGGATGCAAATTCGTGGCTTGTTGATAATGCAAGTAAATATGGTTATATTTATACTATTGAAAGTACGGAGGTATAAAATGGTTAAAGTGGAATTAGACGATGGAATAGGTTTTAGTAAGGAAATGAATGAAAAGCTAACTAATAATTTTATAAGATATAAAAATGGCGAAATAAGTGAGGAAGAGGCTGACAGAATCAGTGATGAATTAATAGACGAAGACAATCGAAAAAGAGATGAAGAAATTGAAAAAATAAAAGCTGACGCAGAGTCTTTAAAAAAAGGAGAATAAATGAGAATAGATATAACTGGAAATAAATATAATAAATTGCTTGTTCTGGGCTTAGACCATAGAGACAAAGGGAGAAGATCATATTGGAAATGTTTATGCGAGTGTGGAAATGAAACAATTGTAGAAGGAAACAATCTTAAAAGAGGAACAACGAAAAGCTGTGGTTGTTTTAATACTCAAAGGCGTAGCGAAGTCCATAAAAAAGATTTAAAAGGTCAAAGTTTCTCAAGACTTGTTGTTTTAGAAGATGTTGGTAGAACAGAAGATAAAACTGTAATATATGATTGTGTGTGCAGTTGCGGAAATCATACTATTGCCAAAAGTACAGAATTAAGATCAGGACACATTAGAAGTTGTGGATGCTTAAAATTATTATCTATCCAAAAAGCAGCAGATAAAAATAGAATCAAGCTAAAGACAATATAGATAAAAAAGATATAATAGCATGATTAAAGGCGAAAATATAGTAATTGAATGGTGGCAAGAGGTAATTTGTCGTGAATTAAATGATATTTTGGAGGTGTTTAAATATTATGAAAACATACATTGATGAATGCGTAGAGTTAATAGAATGGTGTAAAAAGTCATTGCAAGAAGCAGAAGAAGAAGTTAGTAAAATTCCAAAAACTGGTGGTCGTGATGATAGTGCCGCTCCTATTATGAATAAAGTATGGCATGAATGGAATAGAAGAGCAGTAAGTCTAAAAATAAAACATAATATGCCGCTAACAGAACAAGAAGAAAAATGGAGGGTTTAAATGTCCAACCGCAAACACAAAAAGCTGCATCAGGCAGTAAGACGTGAAGTCGGCGATAACAGCCGGAACTTCTTGAAAGCTATCCTGTTCGAGCCGTGGTATAAACGGTTTCAATGGGCTTTGATTATTTTATTCAGATTAGGGTATAAGGATTTGTTCGTGGAAGGACAAGGATGACTAAGGAACTATTAGAAAGACTTGCCAGAATTCAGTTTTTATATCTATAATAATAAACATACAGCCAACAATGTACAAGAACTTTGTAGTAATGAAGTGTGGGCGGCAGTGGAGTTTTTAAAAATCATTGAAGGAGACGTAGACGATGGAATTAAGCGAGGAATTGAAAGATGAAATAATTCAAGCGTTTCAAGATGCGCTTGCTGTTATTTGTTATGGAAAAATTACTTTTTCTATATGTCCTGACATGAAATATTTGCAGTACACTATAGAAGATACTAAAAGAATAAATATTAAAAAATAAAGAATAATTGTTGACATAATTTATTTTATTGATATACTAATTATATAGTTGCCTAAACTGTTAAACAGAGGCGACAGAGAACCATGTGGTAAAATCCCGCGTGGCTCTCTGTCGCCTTTTTTGTTGCTCAAAATAACTAATTGGGGGAAAAAATGATTAATGTAATTATAACTACAAAAAACGGTGCGTCCGGAAGTAAACAGTTCCGGAACATGGCTCAGGGACTTGCTTACGCTTACGCAAACGGCGTATATCATGCGGCTTTAAAAATTGAGTTTATAGATATGGATGAGGCTCTTAATATTAAAGCGAATGATGAGAAAAAAGATGTAAAGAAAGATGAAAAACCAGCGAAGAAAGGAAACGAAGATGCTTCTACTCCTAATGTTATAAATAACAAGAAAGACGAAAAGACTTTAGAGCAAATGTCTAAAAAAGAACTCATCGAGCTTGCCAAAACATTAAATATCAAAGTCGGCGTATTTGATAATGACGTAAAAATAATCGCGGCAATACTTGAAGCCGAGGTAAAAGGAGAAAAACTTGATAACCAGAATTAAGTTATTCAACGAAGCCCTAAGGATTTGTATAAAAAACGAATCCCTGCCTGCAATACCAGAGTTTGGAAAGATTCCTATTCTTGTACCAGATAAAGCCAAAGATTCTATTTGCACAGAAGGCACTTATGAGTTTGTTGAAGCTGTTAAATATCCAACTGAGGGTACTGGCGGCATTTATACGAAAGAATACTTTAAATCAATTATCGATTATTTATCGCGTTATCCGATCCCTGGAAGCAAAGACGGACACGAATCTCAAAGTGACGATTTCTACACAATCGGCGGCGAACTGCAGGAAACAAGTGCCGATGAAGGCGTTTGTTTCCTGCGAATCGCAGTACCGCCGGAAGATTTTCACGGCGGATCGAACGCTGGTTTAATCAGATCGTTAAAAGCTGGAGTTCCTGAACTTTCTTTAGTTGCGGATGTAGAAGCGGAGCGTGGTCAGGATGGTAAAGCTTATTTCAGAAAAGAATTAGGTAGACCAAGAAACGATATCGTACCGGAAGGTGCGATGGATGTATCTGTCGGCAATTCAGCTAACGAAATGGAAATCATGGCGCTTATTGAAAAAGGCGCTGTAGATATGGGCGGCGAAAGTACAGAGCTTGTAAAAAATGGCAAAGTGTTTCGGAAGGCGGCGGTAAACCTGCAATCGACTTCTGATAAAGCGCTGGCAGGACGGGTTCTCAATGCGATCGCGGTCTGGAAAAGCAAGGACAAAAAAAATGTCCAAAAATCTAACAGGAGCAACGGTATGAATAAATTTTATAACGCCGAAGGTCAGGAAATCACACTGACTTACGAAGATGTAGTCGGCTGGATAAAAAATGCTATAACCAACAACACGCTGACATCAGAAAAACTGATGGGTGATATTGGTTTTGCAAACAAACTTCGCAAGAGCGAAGACGAGCAGAGGGAAAAACTTGCAAGCGCGATCATCGAAGCCCTTGAACTTCCTGCTGAATCAACGCCGCAGCAAATCCTCGAAGCTGTTAAAGAAGTTCTCGATGAGAACGAAGCAGTGCAGGAAGAAGCGGTCGAAGTTGCGGCTAACGGTCTCGCTGAAAGCAAAAAGCTTAAAAATGCTGATGGAACAGAGGTTGATAACCCTGTTTTCATTTACGCTAAAGAAAAGCTTAAAGGACTTCGCGGCAAGCAGCTTAACGCGGCAGCAGAAAAACTTAAAGAAGATCCTGTCATGGTCTCTTTAAGATCAAAGCAGGCTGATACTAGGGTCAACGCTAAAGAATCAAAGAAAGAAAATTCTGATGGAGCTGATGATACAAAAACCAACGTAAAAATCAGGGGGGTTTAATCCATGATTAAATTATTTGCAAAGAAAGCTACTTCCGATCATATTATGCTTCAAAGTTTTCCTGTAGCAAAAGAAGCCGGAGAACTCTGCGCTTTTGGAAGCCTTGTAGGCTTTTCAGACCTCAAGGTTGAAGCAGGTGCTTCTGGAACAGTTAACGTTGGTAGGCAAATTGCCGTATTCCAGTCTGTTAATTATTTTGGAACACCGTCTATCGGCACTGATGTTTTTATAGCATCGGACGAAACCCTTACGACAGATGATACAGACAATAAGTTGCTTGGAACCATCGTTGCGATCAACGGTGATACTGTTGATATTGCCATAACAGGCTAAGGAGAATAAAAATGAGCAAAATACTTAACGCTGAAAAAATGCGAAAAGACCTTGTTGGAAAGGTTAGAAATATCCGTATTTATAACGGTACTGCCGAAAATAATTTAAAAACAACAACGTCGAATATTGCTTATGAAGAAACTACCAAAGTAGTAAGCGAACGCTGGTTGAACAGCGCGGGTCGCGAAGAACTGGTAAGAGAAAGAAAAGCGCTTACTGACAAGATGCAGAACGCTCAGGAAGAAAACGCATCAGTCGGTTTCTCTAAAACCGAAATCGCTCAGCTCGCGACCATGACCACAATCGATCTCGTAAGACAGGCTGATGAGTATCCTGATTACGCAGCGGTTCTTATGGACGAAAAGTTTGACGAAAACATGACTGAGGAAGTTAATCTCCTCAACCACATGCCTTACATCGGTAAAGAAGAAGAAGTAAAAGGTACTGGCGATACAGTTCCTTTAATGGAACCTGCTTTACCTCAAAAGGTTATCGTCGATCTTAAAATTCTTGGATTCGGGGATAAGACCCAGTTAAGACAATTAATCTTCAACCCCTTCCACAAGACTGAAAGAATTATTGAAAGCTCTGCGCGAATATTAGCAGATCATAAAAATAAAGATTTATTTGGCGATATATTCGGAATCGTATATGACGATGCTCATAGTCAGTCGGCAGATACTACAGGAGCGACCTTCGATTTAAGAATGTATAACACGCTTCATGCAGCTATCAGAAAAGCTGGTCGCTTATTAAATAAACCGTTGGGTAAAGCGAATGCCGAATACAACCACGAGATTTATCTGCTCGTTAATCCGCTTGATTTATTTGACATACAACCGATTGCTAACGGCGCGCTACAGTCCGTAGGCGGCATACAGCAGCTTGCGCCGACTTTACCGTTGGATGGAATTATTTCCTACGGCAGCGGTTTGAACCACGGATTCAAATGGGGTAACGAAGTTCTTTCGTATCCAGGTGTTCCTCTTGGTAAGGCTTATATATACGTTAAAGTTAATACCTTCGGCGCATACAGGCTTATTAAAAGACACGAAACGATGGACATTGGAAACGGCGATGTTCTTGCTCTCACGTCAGAGCACAGAGCGTGGCACCGTATTCGCGGTACTTTTACAGATTGGGTAAAACCCATAACAGAGGGTGGTAAAGCTTTTGGTGCAGTTATCGAAATAACTTTGCCGGAGTTTGACGCGTAACTTAATAAACGGGGAGCAATCCCCGTTTATTTTACATTGAGGGTAAAAATGACCATTGAAAAAATGCAACTAATATTTGCTATCCGCCGCAGTATCGGCGATCCTGTTACAAGCGATTTGATCTTTGTTGATGAATTGCCGGAAACGGCTCAAGAAAACATCGCATATTCAACAGGCAACGGAGAGTATAAATATTTTGACAGAGTTCAGTGGCGTAACTACACCTTAAAATTCAGCGATACTTATATATTATCTTTATCTAAACGCGGAAGAATAAGCGCGTCTTTACAGCTTATTAATAATTTAATTGCGCGGATTGATCCGACAGACTACATAACGTCAGGTAATGCCGGCGGTCAGTCAATGAGCTTTCTGTCTTTAAGTGAAGTTCTTTTGTATTACGAAACCTTGCGTAATACATTACTTGAAGAACAGGCGGCAGAGTCAGGAACGAATTCTGGATTAATGCTAAGTACAAAACGCAGAGCAGTTGGCGGAGTACTTGAATCCTATGAATAAACTTTTACAACTGCGCCGCGGTGCAGAAACATTAATCAACATCGACAGCGACATAGGAGTAATCCACAGAAGCACAATGATTGACAACGGCATGGGTACTATGGTACCGAACGGAGAGCCTGTTTATCATCATAAAATTATATGTCGAGTAACGTACCAATCTGGTCATGTATGGTCTACTAAACCTTGGGACGGAGGTTTGACGATTGATACCACCCCATTAGTTCTAGCAGCACATGACGTTGATTTACTACAGGGAGATTTGTTGACATGGAGAGGCAGAAGATATTCGGTCGGCGTTGTAACAATACCTGATAACGCATTTACGCAAGCCCCTTTAACGGCGGTTAAATAATGGAAGCAAACCAGACCGATATAAAAGCGGCGATGGAGAGACTTACGAGAAGGTTAGAAGAAACAGTATGCGCAAAATATGCAGACGATGCTGAATGGTACGCAAAGGATTTTGCGCAAAAAATATCTGGTGGCACAAATGAAGGTGGAGGAAGCGGCGACCAAGAAGAGAAGCCTGTAGTATGGACTGCGGCTATGCTTAAAGAAACAGAAAAAAAAAGAGTAATGGGAGATCGTTCACCATGGACAAAATTAACTGGAGAAGCGCGTAAGTTGTTAAAAGGATATGTAATTAAAAAGGATGAGAATAATATGCTAGGTTTTGGTGTTGCCCATAGAGTTTCTTATGGAGCTTATTTAGAATTTGCGAATTCTGGAAGGCACGCTATTTTAAGACCTACAATTGAAGCATTGCGTTTAAAATTTTTTAATGAAGTCAAGAAAATATTAGGAGGCAAGGCGTGAGCTTTGAAGTTGCTTTAATAAATCGTCTCAAAACAGGAAGTATTAAAAATGTTTATTTTTTTGGTGATGATTTTGGTAAATTACACGCGCCTTATATTGTTATAAAACCAATTTCTGGAGGAGACAGAATACTTTATCAGATTTTTGTACACATGGCATTAGGTTCACAAGTGCTATTAAAAAATTATGTTTTAATTGAACTTACAGAGTTATTCAAAGAGCCAGTCATATTTGAGAAAAACACTATAACAGTAAGAAGCACAGGGCAATGGTTTGGCTGGTATGTAGACGAAGGCGATAATACTTTGGCAATGAGCAGGGACTTTTTTGTCCCCATCATTATATAGCAAGGAGAAAATTATGATTTCAAGAAAAAAACTTTATGAGCTATTTGAAACAAAATGGTTGATGATGCCGCAGAATCCGGGAGGTAAATCGGCTTACCTGCAAGGTTATCTGCTCGGGTTTACTGGTACAGTAAATATCACAGAAGCTCTTGTCGACGGCAAAGCTGTTATTATGCTAAAAATCGGAAGCGATGAAGTACAAGCGTTGGAAGTTAATTTTTCCAATTATTCACCGGAAGCTCTTACTCCTGCTAATGCCGTTAAAGCATTAAATAGCGCAGGATTCACAGGTTGTAATTTCAGTGTTGACGAAGAATCCGGCAGAATAAAACTTGCGGCAAATAAAAAGGTTAGATTTATACAAATCTACAGCGATCTTGCTGCAGCATTACATTTTGGCGACTGTCGATTAAATGAAGGTAAAGGGTGTTATATCCTACCGTCTTTCGATGGTGATTTAAAATCTGTTGCAGAAACAGAACAGTGGGATGAGGATACTGTAATCGAAAACGAATCACCAAGGGGTACACTATTAAAGCACACAACACCTGGTAAACGAACGGGAACACAGATTGTTATTACAGATCGTCTTGATTCACGCGCCATGAAACAGATGGTTAATGGCGGTATTTGGATAAGCGGAACCTCAGACAGACCTGATACTTACGAACCCCCAGCTGGTGTAAATGTTCGCCGTAGTAAAGTTGATGTGTTAACTTTTTCAGAAGTTTTTGAAAAAAATACAAACGTTGAAGGTGACGAAGCCATTGTGCGCGAGCGCATGTACATTGGATGTGTAGGTCGTAAATTACAAACAGGCGGCGCAGGTTCATGGAAAGACGGCGAAGCGACTTTAACAGCTCCTGATTATATTGGCGTTGATGGTGCAGAACACGCATCTCCTAAAGAAAGCGATTGGACAAAAGACCAATGGGAAGCTTTGCAGATGAATGAAGTAATCGTAAGAGATTGGGAATCATACGGGTTAACAGAACAAGGAAAACCTATTCCAGTAACAGGCATCTCTTTAAACAAAACGTCTGTCACTATTACTGTTGGTTACACAGAGACTCTTATTCCTACCATTACGCCCAACAATGCAAGCAATCAAGAAGTATTATGGAGATCGGGTGATGAAGATGTCGCAACGGTTAATGATCAGGGGGCGGTAACTGCAGTTGCCGCAGGAAGCTGCACTATTACAGTAACAACCATTGACGGTGAATTCACTGCTGAATGTGAAGTAACGGTGTTTTAACAGTAGGTGATAATGTTTGCAAAATTAATTGAGACGGCGGTTGAGAAAGCGCTTGACCGCCGGACAATTCGACCAGATAAAAAACTCACAATTGAAGGTTATCATCCTTTACCGGAAATAATGGGCGCGTTGTACGAATGGTTGTTTGTTCCGTTCAGGGGTGCGGAAATTCTGGTTGAGATACGATACCCAAGATCGACACAAATACCAGAAGTAGATAAATTATACTCATTACAAAATAAAAATAAATCAAAATTCTCAAGACAGGATATTATTGATATAGCAAACATACAAGAGAAGTGCTGTGAAGCAGTGTTGAATCGTCCTACATTCGCTGAGCTTGAAAAAGCAATTTATGGAAAGGACAGAGTTATTGAAAGTAAAAAGAAACAGCTCGCAGAGATAGAGGAAAAAATAAAGAAAGTATCAGGAATAGAAAAAACTGAATTACAAAACAGATATGATGCTTTGGAATTATTTATTGGTTTTATTCTGCCTGATGATACTATGTTTGCTTTAACAAATATCGCCTTTGGTCTTAATGTATCAGATATAAGAAAAATAACAAAAGAAAAATTAATTGCCGCTTATAGCAAGGCAAGAATATATAACGGAAGACCGTCAGATTATATCCCTGGGATTTTTACAGATGGCGACAGAGAAAATATTGATAATTACGCAACTATATTTGGAAGTGAAGAAGAAATGCGAATAAATAAAAATAATAAAAAGAGGTAAGCGATGTCCTCTGAAAACATGGGAGTAATTTACGCAGAAGTTCGTTTGGCTCTTAACGAATTTGAAAAAGACGGTATTAGTGCGCAAGCAGCAATGGATAAACTTGCTGTAAGATTTAAACAAAAAGGTGAACAAGGCGGAGTTAAATATGTAGAAGGCTTTGGCAACGCGCAAAAAAGAATGAATTTGCAATTAAATACAATGGTTACCAGCATGAGCTCTCTTGGTCCTAAATTTGGAGCGGCTGGTACAAAAGTTGCTACTATGTTTTCGAAGCCAATATTTACAATGGCTCCAATGGTAAAGGCTGCTTTTACTTCGATGCTTGGAGTTATTGGTCCTATCATTGCGGTAGTAACAGCATTAATAGGTGTTATTGCTAAAGTTGTTGCTAAAAACAAAGAAAAAGCCGAAAGCGAAAAACTCTCAGCAAAAACAACAGAAAATTTAAAGAACATTACCAACGAACTCGCAGATGCTCAGGAAAGAAGCGAAAAAGCTTCAACGAAACAGGCGGAAAATTTTAATTCAGAGTCGTCATCAATAAATAACCTTACTAAATCATCAAAAGAATTAAAGAAAGAATTAGATGATGTGGTTGAAGAAGTATATGCAATGCAAAACGGTTTTACTCAATGGGACACAGAGCGTTATGACGAATTAATTGACAAATCCAAAGAATTAAGGAAGCAAATAAAGCAAACAAAAGAAGAAGAAAAAGCCGCCGCCGAAAGTACAAAACAACTACAAAATGACATAAATCAGTTAACAGGTAGTTATAAACACGAACTTGCTAATATCAAAAATGCTCACGCTGCTTTAGGCAAATCAGCAGTTGAAACAAAACAATCAGAGATAAGTGCACAAGAAAAATTAATTAACGGTTTGTTAGAACAAAAAACCGTTGCTGAATCTCTAGCTCGCAGAAACGACGAAGCAAAAAAGAAGGTTGGAGAACTCGATGTTGCAATTGGTAATTTAACAGAGCAATTAATAAAATTAAGACACGAAGAACAGCGTTTATTATTTGTTGAAGCAGAACGCGATATCTTGATAAATAATTTACAAATAGAAAAACGCATTTCAAATGAAAGACAATTAGGTCTAAAAACGGAAATTGAATTGCAAAAAGACGGAGTTGCGCAGTTAGAAGAAAGAATTAAAAAAGAAACTGAATTATATCATCAGATGAAAAACTCTGTTGGTCACAGCGTTGCCGATTGGGATAAGCAGAAAGAAGAAATACAATTATTAGAGAAACAAAAGAAGGAAAGAATTGAAATAATTAACCAAATGGAGAGAAAAGCTGAAATTGAAAAAGCATTTGCTGACTCTAAAGATAAATATGCTCTTGCGGAGGAAAACGCACAACAAAGATTTTTAAATGGTCTAATCGAAGAAGAAGAAATGATAAGACAAATAAACTTCGCATTGTTAACAAAGTATAATGACCTCGATGCAATTGCCGATAAATACAAACTTACAACTGGAGAAATAGTTAAACTAAGAGAGGAAACTGCCGAGATCGTTAAATTAAATAGGGAGTCACAGTCTAACGCAAACCTAGAGAAACAAGGCGGTTTAATAGAAAGCCTTAATGATAAATTAATTATACAAAAAGGTAATGTTGAAGAAATAGCAGCCCTTGAAAAAAAACGCGCGTGGGAAGCCATTGCGAATACAGAAGATTACAAACACGCAAGCGAAGACGTACAGAAAAAGGTTCAAGCATTATTCGAAGAAACTTATAAAGTATCTGTTAAGAATGATCCGTGGACCAATCTTATTGGCTCTGTACAAGATTACGGATCGCAAGTTGCTCAAATACTCTCTGCTGGTCTTCTGTTGTGGACAGATACAATTAAAAGAGAAACTGATGAATTAAAAAGACAGCTGGAAGAAAGATACCAAATGCAATTAAAAGCATTAGAAGAACGTAAGCAATTAATGCTTTATGAAAAAGGATTTGTAGAAGCAGCAACCGAAGAACAACACCAGAGAGAATTAGAACTTGCAATTGAAGCTGGTGATCAGCAAAGATTATTTCAAGCGCACAGCAACCATGAAAAATGGTTAATTGAACAAGAGTATGAAAAAAACAAAAAAGAGCTTGACGAACAAGCTGCAAGAGATAAGGCAGCGTTAGATCATAAAGTTGCAACGGCAGAATGGCAAAGTCAATTATTACAAGCCGCTGTTGGTATAGCGCAATCAATTATTCAGTCCTTTGCGCAATTAGGACCTCTTGGAGGTATTTCTGGAGCCGCATTGATGACTGCTTTAGGAACTTTACAGTTAAGTATTATTGCTGCAAATAAACCAAAATTACAACGGTTTGAGAGTGGCGGTATCGTTGCTGGCAATTCTTTTAGTGGAGACAATATGCTTGTACGCGCTAATTCAGGCGAAATGTTCTTAACCAAACAACAGCAAAAAAATATGTTTGACGCAATTGATAATAACGAACTAAACAGAGAACCAACAACTGTTGTAATTCCCGTTTATTTAGACGGGAAAATAATTGCTCAGTCTACCGCGGAAAGAATAAACTCTAGACAAGTGTTAATAAAACAAGGGAGTATCGTATGAACGTATACCCTATAAACTTAATCGCAGGAGCTTCCCTCTCGGGCAACGTATTGTCATATTCTGACGTTAGAAACATTTATCATAAATATTTAAACCATCGAGCATATTTTGCTCAGGGGGTTGTGCCCACGATTGCAATGGAGTGGACAACACCTTTGTATATGGATTCCTTAATAATCGCCAATACAAATTGCACAAAAGCGATTATTTCTGTTGCTTATTCGTCAGGCGCTCCTCAAGTATTTATAAGAGAACTTGACATTGCAAGGATAGAATTTTTTGAATTAGACCCCTTAAAACTAACAAGAAAAATAAGTGTTAGTTTCACTGCGCCTGTCAACGCTCAGCCTTATGTTGGTTATTGTTTTGCCGGAAATAAAATGATTCTTCCTAGGTTTACTGTTAATCCGGAACGCGAACCAACAATGAGGGGCGAAAGTCAACGCACAAATAATGGACAGTCGTATGGAAAAGCTGTGCCTACGTTAGACAAAATATCGGTAAAATATTTACGCATACCAGATGATACAAAAAAGATCGTAGATGATTATATTCAATCGGTTCAAAAAGTTGTTCCGCACATAGTTGATTGGTACCCGGAAGCGCATGAAGCTTTTCCGCCATTGTATGTAACACTGACAACAGGTCCTGTTAATACAAAAAGAGCGGAAAATGATTTCTTTTGGGATTTTAACTTAGGATGGTTGGAGGCTAGATAATGGCAACGTTGATAACAGAACCTGCGAGTATTAATCCAGCAACACTAGATTGGCAGTTTTTATTAAATAAAACAACAAAAGGAAGCGGAGGATATGAATTATTGGACTTTACAGACAAAGACAATAACGCAATTCCGTTTATTAAAGCAGGTTCAAGATTTGAATTGAATGGATCGTTGTATGAAGTAACAGTAAACGAACAGCCTTTATTATTTTCATCATTATACATAGGCACTTGTTGGATATACGCTGTTCCTTCAAATAATGGTTTATCATGCGAATTTCAATTTAGTAATGACCAGCCCATATTTGAACCGAAAAGAGGCGGATGGGCTCATCCTAATATTAACAATAATTGGCGTGCCGTGATGATAGCTTATAAAAAAGACAATAATTCCTGCATTGGTAAAAGTTTAATGAGAGAGATTCCGTTCTTTGCGCATGAAAATCAACTTCCTCCTAATGCGAACGTAACAGACTTCGCCGTAATAGGCACAACGGCATTAAAATCTATTTGGTTGTTTATATGATAAAAGAAAGTATGTTAAAGGTATTCGCAGAAATAGAGCACGCGTTGCCTATTGTAATACCAACTACTATTAACGCCACTCCTGTTTGGAAATTTACGCTATGGAATGAATACGAGAAAAAATTACCTTTTATGGCAGACGCAGACTTGTCTTATCCTTCACGAGAATATAATGTTGGAGGGTTGTTTATAGATAACGAACAATACGAAAAAGTTACTTCCCTTGGAATCTGCTGGTTTAATGCTAAAACATTTTATGTAAATAACAACGTCATGTATATTCATCTTAAAGACAGTATGCCTGCATGGTTGTTTTATAATTTCGTTACAGGCATAATGTACGGTTTTACAAATCAAGAGCCGCAAGTACATAGTGCAACCCAATATCTTCCAGACTTAATAAGCGTTCCTGAAATAGAAATCAACTCAGATGTTTTTTCGTATGCAAAAATGAAGTTTTATTCAGGTAACGTCGTGTTTAATAATACAGAAGGGATAATGGATAACATATCTAATGTTTTCGGCAATAATTTGAATATTAGATATGAGAGTAAACCTAACGAGTTTGAATTATTAATGCAATACTATATTGCGAAATACAGCATAAATGCAAACACAGCGACTTTTGTTGCTAAAGACAAGAGAGAAAGATTATCCAACAGCTGCCCAAATACATTTTTTAAACGCGAAGAATTCCCACATTTAGAAGATAAATATGAAAATAAAGTTATACCCGATGCTTATGGTGTATGCAAGGGAATAACTGCAATTCCAATCAACGGGAAACAAATATATGTAAATATGTCTACAGTACCTTTTTTAGATTGGTATACATATAAAATAGCTAGAAAAATAACAAAGATTTCAAGAGTTCAAATAAAAATGCGAGATTCTGCTGGAAATGATTTGTGGGTAGAAGTTTTTCCAGGATTGGGTGTTCCTGGAAGAACGGTATCTGACGAAAACATAGAAGTCATAGACACTGACGCCCCTCTAATGGACAGAAATTATCCTTATTTATACGCCAATCCCCACCCTGTTAAAATAGTCCATACAGATGGATACGTATCAGACTTGACGCGCGACAACATAGAGAATGTTCTACCTGATAACAACGGAACTATTCAAATATGGTGCCGGCAAGCGTTACGGGATAATCTTGGTTTCCTGGAAAGGAGAGGCGGTTCCACGCAAGAAGTAAAAGTGGATGGAACGTTTAACGATTTAACGAGACCTTGTGATATTGTTAAAGATATTATCCGTTATTACTCCAATCTTTCTGATATAGATTCATTTTACTTTAATGTTGAAGAATGGAATCGTAATTTAGAGTTGCTTCCGGAAATAGGTATTTCATTAAACGAGAAAAAATCAATTTATGACTATATAGAGCAAATACAAAATGGCTGTCTACTAGGTTGGCAAATGTTAGCAGATAAGGACAGGTTTACAGCGAGATTAGATAATCCAAACCGCGATGAAACTTTTCACATTATGTCTGAGGAAATATTGAACATAGAGAATGTAGAAATAGAAATGAATGGGGAACAATTCGCCACATATACAGATATAAGATACGATAGAGATGTTGCTGACGATTTGTGGCAGTCTGTTATAGATAAAATGCGTCAAGAAGAAATATTAAGCGTTTATAAATACGACCAACCATTTGAAAATGACTCATTATTATTAACGGAAGACAATGCTAGAATAAAAGGAAAAGCAATTTTAGATGATTTTAGTACAGTACGTCCTATATTAAGAGGAATTGAGTTAATAGGTAGAGAATATTTTAATTTAAAACTATTTCAGATAGGCATGATTGATTTTACAATTAAACTTCCAGAAAGATTAAAACAGCTTCAGCCGTTTTTAATTGATAGATATTTCATGGGAAGACTTCGGTGTAAAATAATCGGTAAACGAATAGATTTGCAAACAGAAAAAGTTGTAATAGATGTCCGCCATTGTGATGTATCTCTTAATCTTCCCGTGTGGACATTTGAAGCGGTTGATTTAACAGGGGAATACCCTTCTACGGTAATGTATTATTGGAATGTTGATAATCAGTACGCTTATACGAAAGAAAATGAATTCGATTACATAATGGACGGAGGAGGCGTATAATGGCAGTTACAATTCCCTCAATATTAAGAATTAGACGCGGATCTACGCAGCAATGGAACAGCGCTAACCCAATTCTCATGGAAGGAGAAATGGGATTAGTCACTGATGGCACAGATATAGGAAAAGTAAAAGTTGGCGATGGTTTTACGCTATGGACATCATTAAACTTTACAATTGGGTCGAAAGGAAATACGGGCGCAACCGGAGGCACTGGAAACACTGGTGCAACCGGAGCAACCGGAGTAGGCGCAACCGGAGCAACTGGCGCGACCGGACCTGCTCCGCAACTAACTATAGCTGCAACTAATACAATCAATCCCGGAAGCGATGCGTCTGTAACAATTAACGGTACAGCATTAACGTTTAATATACCAAGAGGAGCAACTGGCGTTACCGGGATAAATACACCTATAACCGGATTCTTTCAAATGTATGTTGCGGATAATGGAAATTTGTATGTCGTAACCGCAGAGGGCGGTTCTAACCCAATGCGTTTTGATTCTGAAACAGGAAATTTATTTTATGTAATTGATGGAACAGAATTTGTGGTTGGCAATGTCCGCGGAAATACAGGAGCAACAGGAGCAACACCAGCGCTTACTATAACAGAAACAATTACATTAGAACCAGACGAAGCAGCATCGGTCACAATTGAGGGAACAGAATTAGTATTTGAAATTCCAAGAGGCGCAACAGGGGCTACGGGCGCAGGAGAGGGAGGAGCAACTGGCGCGACAGGAGCGACAGGCGCAACTGGTCCAGCTCCTCAGTTGACAATAGCAGCAACCGATACAGGAAACCCTGGAACTAACGCATCGGTTACGATTGATGGAACTGCATTAACTTTTACCATTCCTAAAGGAAACACAGGCGCAACCGGAAGCACTGGTGCGACAGGCGCAACCGGTCCTGTAAACCTTCCAGTTTCTGTTGCTAATGGGGGTAATGGAAATACGATTGGAGCCATTACGTCTCCAATAGAGACAGTTACCACAACCGCACAATGGGATGCCATTATAACAAAAATACCTACTCATACTACTTATGAATTTATCGCAAACGTAACATCTGGAGTACTTACTGGAACAAACCCTGTCTCTGGCTGGGCGTGGTTCAGAATCCGAAAGCATGACACTAACGACAATTGTAGCGCGGAAGCGCGTCTATGGGGAGCAAATAATTTCGCATATTCTGCTGGTGGTGCTACTGCTAGCAGAACGAATTGGCAAATTAGAGGGCAAATCAGACAAGTAAGTTCGGAAGCTAATTTGCCAACGACAGGGAATGCGATTGGCGATGTTTACCTTGTCAACAATATTCTTTATGTAAATGTTTAATTGTCAAAAGGAGTAAAGTAAATGGAAAAGAAGAAAGTTATGATAGCAATTCCGTATACAAAGTTTATTGAGACGGATTGCTGGCAAAGTATTTTAAACTTAACGCGTCCAGACGGTGTTGAAGCATTTATAAATACATTTGCCAGGTATTCCGCTGCTCAGGCAAGGAATATATCAATTAAAACCGCACTAGAACAAGCTTATGATTATATCTTGTTTGTTGATAGCGACCAAATAATTCCGGCGGATACGCTCGTAAAATTAATGGCTGTTGATGCAGATATGTCAGTCGGTTGGACACCTATGGCGGTTAATCGTCCTGAAACAAATATTGCAATATATAACTTGGAATACAGGCGGTTTGATTTTTATAAACAAGATGAACTCCCAAAAGAAGTATTTGAAGTCGGAGGTTGCGGTTTTGCTGTTAATTTATTGAAACTAGAGTCATTCAAAGGTGCGGATTATCCGTATTTCGTTTTTACAGAATATCCAAATGGAGATTTATTAACAGAAGATTTATATTTCTGTTTAAAAATGAAAGAGAAAGGTTTATCAATAAAATGCGAACCATCTTTAAGAGCAGGACACATAAAACGCATTGTAATATAGGAGGCATTTATGGCGGCAGTACAAGAAATATTATTGGGCAATATTCGCGGAGGCACTGGTGCTACAGGAGCAACTGGAGTGGGAGCAACCGGAGCAACTGGCGCGACTGGTGCAACCGGAGCAACCGGACCACTGCCGACTGCTGTATTTAATACGATTAATGACCTTCCATCAGAAAGTGCAATTGGAGATACGGTGTTCGTTGGAACAGCGCCAATAAAACAAATATATTTATGGATAGCATAAGGCTATCAAGGAGTATGCAATGATTATTGCTCAAATTAAAAACGAAAAAGTGCATTGGAAATTTGACTCAGTGGTAATTACAGGAGAAGATGCAATGCCGGATTGGCCGCCAGATGAATTGGGAAATCCGATTATTCTTGTTGACATAACGCGATTTCCGCAAGTTCAAGAAGGTTGGGATTATGACGCAAAAACAGGAAAGTTTGGTGCGCCTTCACAAGAAGCAGACGAATAAAGGAGGATTAAATGGGCTGGACAAGTTTAGCAAGTTTACTTGCAAGTAGAGGACAATTTTTTCATGCAAGCGGAACATTTACAGTTCCTGCCGGAATTACAGCAATTTATGTTACTGCAGCAGCTGCTGGTGGTGGAGGTGGCACTCCTGTCGGTACGGGGGGAACAAACCAGACATCTATTGGCACTGGAGGAGGAGGGGGTGCTTGTATTATAAAAAGAAAGTATACAGTAACGCCTGGACAATCGATCACTATAACAATTGGTGCAGGAGGGACAGGAGGCACTGTATCTGGTACAAGTGGAACTCCACCCCCTACGCCAGTATCGGCTACTGCTGGTGGTAATACAATAATAGGTTCATTAGTAACATTATCGGGCGGTGGTGCAGGAAGTAGTAGTAGTAGTAGTACTGGTGGGGGAAGTAGTGGCGGCGCAGGTGGTGGTCAAGCCCCAGGTTATGGTCAGGGTGGTGGTGGTCAAACACTATTCGGAGGAGCTGCTAGTGCTTCTAGATACACTCCTGCGTCTGTTCAATACGGCGCAGGAGGGTCTTCGGCAACAGGTTCTGGTAATCAAGCATATTCTGGCGGAAACGGCGCTCCGGGTTTTGCGCTGATTGAGTGGTAGCTCAATGTTGGCTTAGAGGCGGATTTTTTGATAAAACAAACTTTTAAGGGGGTGTTGTGGACATATCCGAAAAGCAAATATCAGAACTCGCGGACGCAATGGAACAGATTACAGTCATCGAAAGCATGTTATTAGCAAAAAAAAGAGATGTTGAAAAAAGTATAGGCATAGTTTCTGTAGCGCAGAAAAAAATCAGTAAAGTTTTACATGAGCTTACTGGTAATGGCTTTTATAAATCAGATGATAAAACAGCAAATGAAGGAGATAATTAAATTGGAGTTATTTTTACAATTTTTGGAGCGTAATTTTTTTAGCTTGGCAACCTTTATTATACTGCTTGTCGTTATAATAAGAGGTGCAGACAAAATATTTCCAAAATTAAAAAAAGCAAAGTTAACAACTCCGGCTGGCGGTGTAGAATTTGAACGCGACTGCGGCGAAAACAAAGACGGCGAGGAAAGAAGGGATTGCGCTAACAACAGAGGGCGCAGGGCAACCGATGTATGTAAGATGCATTGTGATATAGCAGAAGTAATAAGTACAAATACTAAAGCGTTGGAAGAATTAAGAAACGCTGATAAAAAACTTGTGGAACATGACGAAGAACTATGGATAGATATTTTACAGTTACAATTTTATTCAGAATACCTTCCGAAATCAGTGCGAATGTTTGCTGGTTTGCGTTACGTTTGGTGGGGATTAAATGGTGAAGTTAAAGCAGATGTAAAAATGTTCATTGACGAAAATCCAGATATATATAAGTCAGTAATAGCCGGTAGACCGGAATTAAAATTTGGTAACTATGCCGAAGGGCGAAAACCGGAGGGTGTATGAGCGATGTAAATGAAACTTTTGATATTGAAAAATGTGTGCATAAAAAAGAATGTGATCAAGCAATTGCAAAATTAAAAGATGATTATGAGAAAAAAATCGAAGCCTTGAAAGGCGAATATAAATGGTCAACACAAAAAGCATTGGTAGGTTTATGGAAACTTATTACAGACTCGGCGACTATTGCTTTTGTTGTATTTACTGTTATAGCTTCATTGATGATATTTAACACTCTCATAGATTCTACTAACACGAAATATATTATTTATGGCTGGATAGGCGTGGCAGTCTTATTCATTGTATTCAAATCGTTATCAAAATCAATAAGCGTTGCCATTGAAAACACAAAAATAAACATCGAAGCTAAGGCAGCGTGGACAAAAGCTCTCAACCTGACTGGAGATGTAGGTAAAGCGCTTGAAAATATTCCAACTAATATTTTAAAGGAGATTAAAAAATGATTTTATTAATCAGCCTGTCAGTTGTCGCAATAGTAGTATTTGTTTTAACTTTAATATTTTCTAAAAGAATAATAGATTTTACAAGTTATTGGTTGTCTACTGCAAAGTACAAGATTCGCAGTATTCTATTCAAAATAAAAGCGCATGTTGTTAAGTATATATTTTGGTACTTAACTTATACGTGCGCGATATTAGCAATTATAACCATAGTTGTAATAGGAAGTGTTTAATAAAATATATTATTAAATTAGATGTAAATAAATACTTTAGGAGGATTTATGTTTATAAGTAATGGTGTGCAAAATAGGTTACAACACAAAGAGTTGAGAACTTACGGATGTTATATATTAACTTTAATAGCATGGGCGCAAATTGCATTTAACAAGGTTATTGTTGAAAGCGAAGAAGCTCTTGTATGTAGATTTAATGCGTGGAAAAACAAAAACTGGATTAATAAGTTGCCCGATGAAAAAGGAGTTGTTTATCCGTGGTGTCGAAACGCTGTAGCGATTTTTAATGAACTAGCAAAAGATTCAGGTAAAGGTGATGGATATTTCGCCAATGTAGCGCATACAATAAATCGTTGGGATTTTCCAAAAACAAAAAGATTCCCAATATTTTACGAAGCCGATGCAAATAATCTACTCGATCACTTCACGTTAGGCGAATTAGACGGAAACGGAGAATTAAGAACTGTTTTTGACAGTTGGAGTTTGTCAGCCGCATCACGGGGCAGAATACCAAAAAATTACAGGCGATTTTGGTAGATGATTTAAACAACAAAAAAGCAGGAGATAGAAACTGATATGTGTAAAAATACTGGCGGCAATACAGATATTCAATATTCGCTTGAAATAATAAAACTAGTCGCAGAATTAACAGCGAAACACGTTAAACAATTATACGAAAAAATCGGAGAACGCAAAACTAAAAATATTGAAAGAGGCGACGGTTATAGTAGTTATAAAGAAGAACGTGATGAAGAAGCATTAAAAGAGTTTTTACAAATTGATTCTCTTAAAGCCCTTAATAATGAATCTAAATCTGATTTTATAGTTGTTGATGAAGAGCTTGAAGGTGTCTTAAAAAAATGCTATAGCGATAATAATGCCGTCTTAGAAGCCTCTGATTATATTCACTGTCCAAAGTGCAGTTATCCTCTTTACAATAAAGCTTTTGAAAAAACACTTGGTGCGCTTTGTGAAATAATAAAATATTTTAATTCTCGAAGTAATGATGAAAGTAATGACGATACACTAACAGAAGAAAAAACCGATGCTTTATTAAATATTTATCACTCTGCTTTAGAAATAGCATTAGACGATCTAAACAAACACAAACAAGGCACTCCGCTAACAACAAAAGAGCTTGAAAAACTAGCAGAAGAAATTGATGAAGAGGAAATAATAAAAAATAAATAGGAGGTACTATGTGGATAAAAAAGAAATTAATCGCAATCTTTTTGTTGTTTTCGTTCTTGCCCTACTGCTTGTTTTCGCAGGAGGCATCGGCGGCTTTTTCATCGGTCGAGCGAATAAATCGGATAATTCTCGAACTGAATATGATTTCAGCAGAGAGAGAGAATTACTTGCGCGAATTGGAGAATATGAACGAAGAGAGGCGGCTAGAATTGCAGCAGAGAATTCTCGAATTGAACGAGAGAGAGTACGAATTGAACAAACTGAAATTGCAATTAGAGCTATTCGGGAATCTGATAGACGATCAATCAGTTTATTACAAGAGCTTGAACAAGAAGTTAACATTTTGGCGAATTTTTTCAGGGATTCTTGCAGCTTCTTTAATAGTAGTGAGCGTGAGTAATTAAGTGCTTGAATTATTGAGTAAATTTAACCGTATAACGGTTAAAAATAATTGTTGGAGGGTAACATGAAAAAATTATTTATCCTGTTACTAGTGGCGGTTATCTCAGTCGGCATGAAGCTGTCATAAAATCTGTGTAAATGTCACTTCATAGCTCGAATTATTAATAACTTGGTAAGGTTCAAAACATTCTGAAATTATAAATAACAAAAGAATGCTTATTATGATTGAATACATAGATTTTTTCATATAAACTCCTTATAATTTATAAGTCTCATTACTAAAAATCAACAATATTAATTCTATATTATACTTGACACAGAATAATAAGTCATGTATAATAAGGAAATATTATTATATCGCTCAGAGACGCTTTAAATTAAGTTATTGATTAAATCAACTGCCTCTGAGCGATATTATACACTAATTGAGAACCTCAAGACTTTGTCTTTTTGTCCTTTTTATCGCTTGGGCACTTAGTGCATTTTTTCAATAAAAATTCTTCTATAACGTCTTTTGGTATAACCTCAGGTTTTGAATCAATCAGTCGAATATTTCCATTCTCTTCCAGAGCGTAAACCATTTTACCGCGGGTTGCTATTTCAATCATATTATCCTCCCATGACCAAATCTCTATATAAACCCTGTTTTAAAAGCTTCGGCAGTTTTGTATCTTACAACAATATGTGTTAACCTTAAGGTTTTAAAAGTTAACCCAATATTATGTTAACATAAAAAAGTGTATGACAAATTAATTTTTTTTGTCATACACTTTTTTATTTACGCCAAATCTCTAAAAAATAAATATGACATTTTTTATGTACGTGTTAACAGGATGTTCCTTTCCTAATATGACCCGTATAATATTAATCGACCATGATTTTAAAAATTTGAGTTAAAAGATTTAATGTTAAATATAAATTTAACTATACAAACGATGGGAGAGTTTCTTCATTTGGAAACTTTAGCATTTTTTTAATAATTTTTTTTATTAATTTCTAAATTCTTATAGGAAAAGGAATTAATATGCGTTAAAAATGATACAATTAATTCTTTTAATAATGAGCCGATAACTATTGCTGCAGAATAGCTATGTAACACATACAATACAATACAAAAAATATAAATATGATTATTTATTTTATATACAAATTAAATATATTACATAACCATATTAGTAAACTACTTTTAATCACATTTAATGTTTTTTAGTTTTTGCCTATATTTTTATTATGAATAAGGTACAAATTTGCGTTAAATTATCTGTCGATATTCTTGAAATTATTGATAAAATGGCTGTAAAAGTAACAATTAGTATTTTGTCCATAATTGCTTACTCTACTCATTATTAGAGACATATACATCTTTAAACAAGGCATAATGTGTGCTTTGCCTGTTTCTTTATTTATGATAGCTCCTTACAACGGCACCCGCATTGAAATGCTTGTATCATAAGCTCTAATGATTGTTGCGTATATATCCTGTGTCTCATGTTATAATATAACAAGTCTATAAATACCTTTAACCTCTTTTTATAATCATCGCTTTGTTGATCTACATTGTATGGTAATCCTGCTTCTGAAAGTATTCTTGGTACAAAAACACCAATCGCTATTTTTTCATTAATATTTAAATTTACGGTTTCATCTAAAATATACACAGGATGCCTACGCAAAAACCAAAACAATTCATATCCATATATTTTATCAGTATTTGCTAATTCTATACTGTGAAAATCCTTTAATCTAGCAATGTCAGTAAAATAATCTAGAATTACCATTTGAAGGCTTTCCTCATCAACCTGAGCCTTATTGTCTATTCCTATTTTTTCTATTGTATTAATTATATCTGCATACAACGATTCATAACGATCATGAAGTTTCGGCACTTCAAAATATTCAGTTAAAAATTGATAATTTTCATCCTTGATATGCCCACTGTTAGCCACACCTATTACCCCTCTTTAATAAATTCCTTATAAAATTCTGTTTGAGCAAATACCTCTACCGCTTTGGAGTCTCTTTTTTGTTTGCTAATGTCATAATTTTCTGATGCGTTTTGCGAGCGTGACATGACAAATTTCTTTCCTAACAGCTTTTCAATAAAACGGTCAGCTGCTTTTTTTGAATCTTTATCTAACATATAGAACTCCTCCTAATTTAATTTATAGGAGGAATTTAAATATTTGTCTATACCCCCACATATGATTATAAGGCTCTTCATATTCCCCCCTTCTGAAAAGACCTAAATTTAAGACTATTTACGCTTCGCGCCATGGTTAAACCTTAATAATATATATAACATATAATATTATATTTTGCTACATAATTCATTCATTTTTTTGCCATTTTTTCCTTATTTTTAATAGCTTCCATTAACAGTACTTCAATCATATTATTCCTATTTCTAGTCTCTTTTTCTGCCATTTTATCTACAGCTTCAAGAATATTGATAGGTAGCCTTATGCTAATTTGCACCTTTTCCATAATATAAATATCGGCAAATTTGGATAAAAAGATTATATGTGATTAGAAATAGTCCTAAAAACGATTAATTATGATATGTTATAGGTTATTACATAATATTTAATAAAAATTATATATTAATACGATTATTTATGATATAATAATGGTAAATATATCACAATTAATATAAGGATTATATTATGACCATAACCGAAAAACAAATATCAGAACTCGCGGACGCAATGGAACAGATTACAGTCATCGAAAGCATGTGGCAGGCAAAACAGAGAGATAAGGTGCGACAGCTATTCAAGATTTTTTGTTTCCGAAAAAAAAATAGAAACTATTTCTTAGAACGCATCATTTTTAATAATTTATTAATACCCTTCCGCAAAGACCGAGCCTCATTTTCATCATATACCGATGTTACAACAGGTGCGTTTCCTGATAAACGTATAGAGCAGACTGAGGAAAAATCAGTTTCTATTGTTTTTTGTAGTTTTACAGGAAGATCGTTGTATTTTTTATCACCTATTGTAATCTTCCCGTTAGTAATCTTTATTTTTGGATGCGGCTGCTGTACTACTTTCTTCTTATCAGGAGTATGCGCCCAAGCGTAGAAATCACGAAAAGTATCATTTGAAAGCCGATTAAATACTTCATTTTTATCCTTGTGATTAAAAAGAGCACTCTCAAGGTACAGTAATTTATGCGAATTATGCTCTAGGTTGAAATTATTTTTACGCAGTTCGGTATTATAATCAATATATCGTTCAATAATTATTTTGGCTTCTGATAATCGTTGCGGCGACAAACCTGTTTCTTCATACAAATGCTTCGCATAATCAAGATATGAGTGATAGCCAGCATCGGCATATAAACACTCGCGGTCTATAATAACACAACCCATACCGATGTAAAAAATATGACTTTTAATGGAATTTGCCAGATTTTTTAATGCGGTTTCGATAATATTGATATCTTTAGTCTTAAAAGCTTCAATTGCGTTATTACTGTGTTCGTTCGTATAACCCAGATACTTTAAATATTTGGTGGCGTATTTATCTCTTTGTACAATAGAGCTATCAAACGTATTTTTTATTACTTCATTTTTCATCTAAATTCCTTATGCCCTTATGCTTTTATTGTGCATTCATTTTGTAAGTCTTGACATACTGTGCGATTTATGCGAATTTTACAATACTTGAAATGTAGTAATTTCGATGAAAAACCATGTTTTTAGGAATATTTTAACTATTATTTGTTAAAATGCGAGAAAATTTTTTAAAACACGCCAGACTTCGAATCTGGTGGTAGCAGGTTCGAGTCCTGCCGGACGCAGAGATATGGAAAACTTACGGCTCAACTATTCTGTCTTTTGTACAAAACATTCATTTTAAATAGTTTCTTTAAGATCCTCGGAACCTTCAATAAGCATGCCAAAACCAAGTTCAAAATTGCCGGTTTTGATCTCTTTGACAAGTTTTTTTGTTTCTTCGGATGATTTCTCTGTCTTTGCCGCCGAGGAGGCTTTTGTTTGTTCATCGGCTTCTTCTTTGGCATGTAATTCCGCGAGTTCTATAGCGCGGCGTGCTTGTTCCGCCAATACCGCTTCACGGTTTAGTGCGGTATCGCCTTGGCTGAACTGTCTTCTTTGCTCATCGGAGATTTTTACCGTAGGCGCAAAAGTGCGGACAGCAACTTTAGGTTTTTGGTTAAGGACAAATTTACTTGTATCTATCTCCGGCATGACGTCGCTCTTTTTTTCGTGCTTGTCACTTTGCAGATGAAGTATTTCCTGAACAGATAGTATTCTTCTTTCTTCTTTTTTCATAACTTAATTATATTGTATTCGCTTTTTTTGAAAAAAATCAAGAACCGTACGAGGGACACATAAACTGCACTTGTAAATTGTCATTTCTTCATTTATAATCAACTAAATGACAGCTTTTTGGAGAAAGCAATGATAGATGAAAACCTTCAAATAACACAAAGCGTAGATCAAGGCATTTGTACATTTTCCGCTAAAGGACGCATTGATTCAAACAGCGCGGATCTTCTGCTGGGTAAACTTGAAAATGCGATTAACGACGGACAAAAATCAATAATATTGAACATGTCTCAGATTGAATATCTTAGTTCTATCGGTATAAGAGTTATTTTAAAAATATATAAACAGGTGTCCGAATTGGGAGGAGCGTTTAATATTTCGCGTCCTTCCGAGATTGTCAAAAATGTTTTAGGTATGGTTGCGCTTCAGGAAATGCTTGTAACATATTAAAATGTTTATACATTCTCTTCGAACAAAAATCCTGGTCATTGTGCTTGTTTTCCTTACGCTTATCGGCGCGGGTTTTATTTCTTATTCAATTTCAACAACAAGAAACTATAAGCTGCTGCATCAAGAAGGCATAGAAGGAACTCTTGATTACGAAACCGAAAAAGTAAATAAAATTATCGCGCAGATTGAACGCGGCGCTGTTTTTTACGGAGTCGGCGGAAAATTTTGTTATCAGGGGCAGTCGGATCAATTCGGAGAAGAATTCGTAATTGAGGGACTTCCCGGGATTCCAGAAGC